>Ga0255336_100134_pt1 | contig 164205 bp, 178 predicted proteins | sample MeOH1_35cm_T3_17_FD_189102 | JGI IMG/M metagenome (GOLD analysis project Ga0255336, IMG submission 189102) | Sandy soil microbial communities from University of British Columbia, Vancouver, Canada - MeOH1_35cm_T3_179 | ecosystem: Engineered > Artificial ecosystem > Sand microcosm > Unclassified... | reverse complement strand
TGACCCCCAGCCAGTTGACCCCCAGCCAGCTGACCCCCAGCCAGTTGAACCTGGACCAGTTGACACAACCAGTTACCAGCCAGTTGGGCCCCAGCCAGTTGGCCCTGGATCAGTTGACCCTCGACCAGTTGACCCAACTAGTTACCAGCCAGTTAATCCCCAGTCAGTTGACAGCCAGTTGACCCCCAGCCAGTTGACAGCCAGTTGACCCCGACCAGTCGACCCCGACCAGTTAACCCTCAGCCAGTTGACGGCCAGGTGCAGCTGTGCAGTCAAAATTGCAAAGTGACTCATTCTTGCTTTTGATCAGAGATTCACTGAAGCTGACACTGTGACTTCTCTCCCTCAAACTTGAATTAAAAAGAGAGAGGATTTCAGTGTGTTGCACGGTTATTACATCCGGTGAGAGTGGTTGAATGAGAGGCAGATACAATTTCAAGTGAAGAGTTGAAGACCCAGTGAGTCGTGCACTGTCCTCATACCAGTATTTGACTGTCTTCAGCCGGTCATCCGACTCGCCCTTTCCTTCGTATCACCGCAGTTTTCTAACCAAATCCCAAATCATTCTCTCTTCGTTCCTTCGATATTTTCTCCATCTACAACCAGGCTTGTTGAGGCAACCTGTAAACCGCCGTCCTCTTCAGAAGCTGGTCTCCGATTCTCTTCATTAGGCCACGGTGGGACACGTCCGAATCTCTCACTCTGTAGCCTGCTAACAAGACCTTCAGAGGACATCACAGCTATCACTCTCATATCCCACTGCCAGGCCCAGAGCTCCTGTTCTTAGACCCCCTGCGTCGGCCAGTGGACCAGCTAGGACAGGTGAGCAGTTGACCCAACCCGTTGGACCAGTTGACCCCCGACCAGTGGACCCTTGGCTGACCAGTTGACCTAGCCAGTTGGCCTAACCAGTTGACCCAGGCAGTTAGCCAGTTTGGCCTAACTAATTGACCCTCGACCAGTTGACCCTCGACCATCCGCATTCCTCGATTCTGGGTGGACCAGCAGCCCTAGCAGAACCTGAAAACCCCACCTGTATTCCATCCTTTGAAAGTCATCACAGCATCGTTGACCGATGAACCGACCACGTATCATTGGTTGATTGACTGAGAGCAATCGGCAGCGATGTACAAGCATAGAGGCGAGGCGAATACTGCTTGTATTGAAACAACATGGCAAGCACTTCAAATCTACTAACGACCACTGTTAGTTCCTCAGCGAGCAACATCAAGCCCAGAGCCAGGGAACAGCCCGTTATTCCCTGTTATTCTCTGCTCGCAAGTCTTACCATCATATTTGGTCAAGGACCAGAGGGTCAGCTTCGTCCTGTTCCAGCCGAAATTCAAATTCCTTCCACTGGCGACTGCATCTGGTCATCTCAGTCGAGCTGCTAGAGACAGCCGTCAGAGGGCCAGACCAATACAATACTATCGCAGCAAGTCTCTCACCCAGAACTCGTTCGAAGTCGACCGATACGAGATTGATCGTATCAACAAGAAATGAATCCGTAGCGGCGACCAGAATACGAAGCAGTCCGGAAGGACATGCTAGAGAATGGGCAAGATCCGATCGAGGAATCCAGGACAAACTGGCAGGAATGGACGTGGCGACAGGACGACAGAAACGGAGCAGCGGAAACGAAACCCGACCCGAAAGGTGCTAGCCAACGTATGTGATCTCTGGCTCAGAACGCGCCCTGTTCCTATCATTAAACAACGTACCACAAGATGGGCGTCTGGCACAAAGGCCAGCTTATCCCTCGACCTTCCCACGAACCCGATTCTAATGAGATTTTCCGCCACCGTGGAGGAGTTGGGTTCAACTACTTCAGCCCCAACAATCAGAATCGAAACGTCCTCGTGGAGTTGGCCACATTTGTCAATGCGCCGGCCATATTGTCCATTGCCCAGTCATACTTCCTGCGGTGGATGGCCGCATCCAACTTGTTCATTGGTCCGCTCATGGGCTAGTCAACTTTCTTGCAGAAGCATCGTGCCGACGTCGGTGTTGGGAGAACTTCAACTACGACCACCGTTGTGTTTTGTTCAGAGAGAAGACTCGGGGCCTAAGAGGGCTTTATGAAGTTTACACCAGTCCATCAACAGCCGACATTCGTGTGAACTGACCGCCTGCCGAATATTTGCCAGAAATGACTTACTGAAGGCAACATGTGAACACGACACTGTGTCCGATTGGAAGACACAGTTGGCGCAAGCTTGGCCCTCAGTCATGAACAAATAAAACAGGGGCCAACTTACCTCCCCTATGCACGGACCCAGCGGAAAGACGCCCATTACTGAAGACTCCCAACTCTTCGGCACAATTGGTGCAAGCTTGAGAAGGGTCAGCCTGGATAACGACCCGTCACCACTAACACCTACGCTTTTTGTTCGGCTTGGCCTCTCCTGGATCATGAACGGCTCCTCATAGTGAGGCCGGCCTCCGAAACGTCAGAAAGGTTACATCTGAAGACAACCTACCAGCCAGAGCTTCCTTCTTGTCCAACTTCACTCCCTTCTTGTTTGTCCACGACCGACCACGGAAGGTGGGGATTCGTGAGAAGGCAGATGCTGGATGCGATCAGTCACGAACCCGAAGACCCGTGTGGAAGACCAACATCAAGGATCTGTCGAATGTGGCGAGAAGACCAAGGCTCGTACGCTTTCGAATGAGGCATGGTTGACTAGGCACGGTCAGCTCAGTCGCAAGCAGGACAGGTACAGGTCAGATCCCCTATCAACAGTGCCTCGCTCCCCGAAACAGCAAAGCGACAAAAAGAGAGTGAAGAGACATCTAGAGCTTATCCCGGGACCACAAAACTCACCAATTGTTGCGGACGGCCCCAACCATGCACAACCCTCTACCACATACACAGCATTCACCACCGTTGGTGCTGCAGCATGCTGCCATATGCACAAACTCACCACAGTGGTGTTGCAGGCACGCTATAATCTCAGTGTTACGACCGTTCTGAGCTTTCGCCCGAGCATACGTCGATGACATCGTCATCTTCAGTCGAACCTTGGAGGATCACGTCCAGCACCTTCGCACCATCCTCACGCTATTCAAACAAACCAAGCTATGCCTCGCACCTAAGAGAAGCTACCTCGGATACCCTAGCGTACAACTACTGGTTGCTGCTGTTGCACGAGACCTCTTACCTCAGCTAGTGATCTAACAGAATAACTGCTGTGGACTGAGGAATTCACCCTTGGGCAGGAATCTACGAGACAGCTTCTATCGCCCTGGCAAGGAGTACAGCCCCAGGGCCCATGAGCAAGGGCAAGCGTATCAGTTTTGAAATATGTCCATCGTCTGGAACCTTGTTCACTCTTCTCACAAGCAATGACCACGTCATGTTTGATTCTCGCGGCTGGTATTTGACGATCTCGTCGTGAAGTTCCAGTGCAGGCCGCGAAGCATATGTGATTAGGTCTAATCTTCCCTTCCATTCGAGTGATTGGCAACCTCACTTCCTTGGGTGCAGGCTCAAGCTTGGTGTAGTCCCGGAGACGGCTTCCCTTTCTGTGCATGCTAGAAGGTTTGGGGGGCCAATCAATATCAGCCTAAGCAAGGCAATCCATCGCAGCTTGCCATTGGAACAACAGTTTCGCCACAAAAAACGACCATACGACCAGAATCCAAGCACTGGCAAACCTGAGCTAATCAGAGTTCTTGAATCCTCAATTGGCCAGCAGAATGCTTCCAAGACACTTGAGAGCTGAGGTGTCTTACTGAACCAGCCAGCTGGTCCAAGTCTGGCCTTTGTCAACAGCTATAGAGGCGCAGCCTGACTTAGCTAATTCCAGGCATCATGAACTCCTCAAGCGCTCTCCGGTGTGGAGAGTGAATGTATTCCTTACATCTATACGTCGTGACAGGTCACTTCTGACCTCATGACGTCTCAATGGTGGCGACGGATCCCATCTGTTGCACAGTGAGCAAAGACATTTGTATTGACCTCAGTGCTATAACGTTTCCAGTGCTATTTCTAATAGAAGCTTGCACATCCTAGACTAGAGCGGTGCTTGTTGTGTAAGTTTGTTTTGCCCCCCAATTCGAGATAGAACTAGTGTTAAGGATTTATTTTCTTGTACTTGACCGCGTATCAATGATTGTCATGCTTTTCGAAAACTCTGCAGGAAAAGTGGCTGAGATATTCCAAGTGGAATTTGGCTGTGGTTTGGTTGCGACCCACTCGGGGTGCACCTCACTCGGGAGTTATTTACGTTGTCTGGGTGTAGAATAATACTCATATTGAGAATTGGGATTCAGATTATAAAGATTTATGTAGGAAAGGTTATAGTAACAATCCGGGACCTGCATAGTGTGCATTCCATCTGCGGAGTATGTACATTGAGAAGTGTGACTGGTCCCTCGGTTGAAGATAACAAAGGACACATCCCCCATATTACATCAAAACTCTGACATATTCACGATGATACAGTATCCAACTTTGGCCTCGCTGCTGGCAACTCACTGCACAACAAGCGGTGTTGAATGGCTCTTGTACAATGTACTCGAATCCAAGACCTCGCCTGTAGAAGAGCGGATGAAGTCGATCTGCAAGTGTTGCGAATCCAACAACTTCAACGTGCCGTAGCTGTAATCATCCGCGTAGGCAAAAGCGGTGTACGACGGCTCAGTGCCCACGGAAGTGAGACCCTCAATATTGCCGGCACCCCCGGCGACGATATACATGGGTGCTTTTGGATCATTGAGGCCATTAGGGTCAGCAGTGTTGTTGTAGACCGGTTGGAAGCGCTGCGAGTTGTGTTGGTGGCCGAAGACGGCGACGTCGACGCCATATGTATAGAACAGGTTCTCAAAGGCAGCCTGGCAGGGTGTGCAGGCACCCGTACCAGTGGTGTACCATGGCCGGTGGCCGGCGACAATGAGCCATGGAGTCACAGTCCGGTCGACGCTGGCGAAATCGGCCGCCAGGAATTCGAGCTGTTGGTTCGGTTGGCCAAAGGGGCCACTGTCGAGCCCCGCGGATCCGCCTGGTCCGTCAGGCGCGCTGGGGAAATCAGTCTCGGTGTCGATCATGGTGATGTGCGCCATGCCGTACTCAAAAGAATACCAGAATGGAGGCTTGGAAAGACTTTGGGCCTTCGTGGCTAAGCTTTGGGCGGTCTGGTTAGAGGACGAGGAGGGAAAAGGAGAGGGCATTGTCGTGCCAAACCGATGCATGAAATCGGTGAAGTTTTTCTGACCTTCAGGACAGAGACCCGTGATGAAGGGGATCTCGCCACAGTCGGCATCATGGTTTCCAGGGGCCGCCATGTAGGGTTTGCGACCGGCAATGGGAGCGAGCTGATCATAAAACTGCTCTAGGATGGCCTGGTAGGCATCTTTACCATCTAACAGGTTCTGAAACTTGAGGTACCAGTCATCGGCATAAGCAAAGTCACCGGGATGAATGATGAACTCATAGTCGTCGACCGTCTGGGCAAGGCGATCGATGGTGCTGTGGTTCAAAGTCGGGTTAATGGATGGGATGGTGTCTTTCTTCGTTTTCTCGGAGACGGTGAAGCCATCCGGTCCATAGACACCCAAGTCGATGATCGCGTTGACGTTGAACGGCGTCTTGTCTCCCGGAGCACGAGGACTGAGGAAGTGATCAACGCTCGAGTTGGTCGAGACGATCTTGTAGTAATAGGTGGTCGCTGGGGCCAGGCCCGTCAAGGTGACAGCATTGGAGTAAGTACGGGAGGTCGAGTATGTCGTGGAACCTGACGAGCAGGCTTCCAAGCTCAATTCAGTCGTCGAAGTGCCATATTGAACGCAAGATTGGCTCAGTTCTGTGTACGTGTTCCAACCCACAGAAACGGCTGCATCAGAACCAGGTTGTTAGTCTAAAGATGGTAATATAACCATATATGCCTGGCATATTTTTCTCTCACCGTTGGGTCCGTAAATAGCAAGACGTTGTTGGTACGGGGTTGTCAGGTCCTTCGGAATGGGAGGATAGTCGACAGCAAGCACACACGCGGCCAGCACCGGCAGCGACTTGACCACAGCAAAGAGACTCATCACGTTCACCCTTCAATTATTGACGAGGCAGATATGCCGAAGCAGAAAGAATGGCAGCGCCGTTGATCGAACGCTGCGTCGTAATCCATCGGCGGACAGCTCTACATAGACTGGTGGACGAAGGAACAAAAACTGTGAGCACGCAGGATGCGACGGACAGGGTTCAGCAATCGATAATGTTGTCAAGGTTGAGGCGCTTTGCCGGGATTGGATGCTTTATTTTGTCGGCGGGGCGACCCGCTTGCCCCTTTTGGCGGGTACGTGCCATAACGGTGGCATCCGAGGGGTTCATCATCTCTACAGCAATCATAATAAACACTACTCTAATGTAAATCACCACTGAGTGGGTTGCATCACCAAGTGGGTCGCTTTCACCTACAGGCGCCGAAGCGCAAAAATGTGGGTGTCTTGAATACCCGAACCAAGGACCCGACTACCGAAGGGATGATCCTCTAAAAGCCGTGGTGTATTTCGATGTCTAATGGATGCCCTCCTCAATTTGAATTCTCTATCTCAATGACCGAAAGGCCTTGACAGACTGACAGAATCGGAAGATGATTCTCCCATCAAGCTAATCGACGCTATTCGGCGAGGCCTTTTGTTCCGGCCTCCGTGGGATCGAACCTCACTGTTTCAGGTCCAGGAAAAAGCCGGATGGCAACCCCAGTTTCTCTGGACGCCTTGAACACCAGTTAATCTCGCGCCGTGGGCCTACAAGACCACACGTCAGGAGGGCAGAAACGCTGCAGAATCCGTGGAATCCCACAGAAGCGCAACCAGGGATACCTTAAATCAACCTGACAAGGTGTTAAATATAGCATCTGCGGCCTCCAGAAGTCGTGGGAGCCTTCGATTTGAGTCTCTGCCTCAATTGGGCCTTGACCAGGTCATGTGACAAAATCGGAAGATTGTTCCGGCAGCATCTTAGATACAATCAATCAACCATCTACTCGGTGCTTGGTTCATCATTGCGGTGCCATCACATTGTTACGGTTAGCTGAACTAATGTTACAGGGGCTCTAGGCAGTGATTTTCGGGGCCAGCAGCCCGGAAATTAGGGGCCCTAAGTTCGGGACTTGATGGCCGAGAGAGGCCTCCAAAATTAGGTACTAGACACCAAGAGAACCCCCCAAAATAGCAGTGTCAGAATGGCAGTTACAAGCTATCTTACAGCATCCATTTGGGCCTCATAAATAAGCAAGTACAAAGCCTGCTACAAGTGGCGACAGTCAAGATGAGCCTTGTGGCAGTGGCATTGCTTGCTGGCACCCTTTGTGACGTGAAGAGGGGTCGCTAATTAACATTTGCTTTAACGACCACCTCATTTGATGGCTGTTTCGATGTTACCCAAGGAAGGACCAGGTCGCAGAGGCATTGAACAGAGAGAAGGCTACCGAGGTTGATTTTGTTGTGAGACAGGCCGCGTTTTGGTTTTGTCGGGTCGTATGTTTCAGCTAGGCAGGACCAGCTGAGGGAATGCTTAGCACCATCTGATAACGCCAGAGAAACATGCCTCCTTCGTCTCCCACGACTCCTTCCAGCGAGACATGTGTGGAACTCGTGACTCTTGATCACTCAAGGGAATCATAGGCTGGATCAACCACTCAATTGTCCTTCAGAAGGAGGAGGGCTGACTAGACGCCTAAATAGCCTGCATAATGCCCTCAGGCTATTCCTAATGGGCGATGGCTGCTGTTGCCCAGCAACCTGGCTGACAACATGGAAGAGCTATTGTAATATGTATAGGTTACTTGAGCTTTGAAAGATCTAGGGAGCCAAAACGCGGATTCCGGGCTAGACTGGAACGCGCCTGACATCATCCAACCGAACTCGGTGACCATCAAAGTATCTCTGCGCCATCATTTGCCTTTGGTTTCAGGTTTGTTGCCATTGATTCTGAGCTGAGTTTCGACCGACTTGTTGCATGGTAGTTGGATTAATGGGTGCGCCAATTGATTGAAGCGGGAAAGAAAATTCTAGGAGAGTTTGGTGAGCACGTAACAGCCGACAGGATGATCATCTGTACGTACCATACTGAACGAAGCGATCGATGGCAGAGTGTGGTATGCGAACCGCAAAGCCGTCACCCCGAACCATGTATGGAGTACCCGGCTTTATCAGAAATGAGCGGTCGTTCTTCCACATTGTGAGTGCTGGCTTACCTGATTTTCTCCTTGTCCGGAGGCACGATAATATTCCAGACATCCGCCAAAAAGACTCATTTCGAGGAAGCGTCCCGACTCTCCACCCTCCTGGGTTGCATATCCTGCGACAGTGATCGTCGGAGGAGTCAGTGAACGGCCACGTCCCAGGAACGTCACCAACATATGCCCAGCAACTTCATGGACGAGGGCACAGGCCAACTTGAATTGAAAGACGCGGAACGTCTGGCCTGTTCCCGCCGATCGAATCATGTTCTGAACTTGCTGAAACCATTTAGTGGGCTATCTCGAACAATCACTTGTCACCTTACCGTGCCATTAATAAAAATCCACTGATGGCGCGGGTTGAAATGACCATTCCACTCGACCCGGCCATGGCAGGCCAATATGGTGTTACCGGTCATGGTTTCATCTATGCACACGATTGGAAAACTTGATTTGACCGCATTTACAAACGCCTGAACAGCTTCACGCGCACGGTCTCCGTCTCGCTGGAAAAGATTTGACTGCATCTCTCTGTCATCAAATGCCAGAGCAAGTCGAGTCATGGCTCGTTGACATGCCTCGGTGCTCATCACCCCCACGGCAAGACTGATGGCCGACGAGACATAGGTATACCGGTCTGTGTTGGGTGCATGATCAGTCAAATTTGGAAGCTGGCCCGGAGATGTCAAGTGTCTCGTCAGGACCACAAACTTACCGACATCAGCCATACAGGAAAGGTCCTGGCATAGAGACACAGAAGAAGAAATAACAGCAAAAATGAAAAATAATTCTCTTGCGAGTGAAGGACTTCCGTGACGCCCGAAGGCGATGTGAATGAGCCATAACGGAGGAGTGAATGAACACAAGATACACTAAAGCCCCGGCTTCAATATAGAAAACTAAACACACCTGCAGTGAGACTGCGTCATGTTAATGCTCGACATTGTCGAACTGATTGGTGTTGAAGGAGCTGTGTGACAGGCGCGGTGAAGAGTTTTCGAGACTGACTTCTGTTGTACTGATATTAGGCTGGACTTCAACAAGCATTGGGTGGCGGAAAGGGTTCACTCCAGACAGCCTGGCAATTAGATTCAGCGCTTAAGAGCGGTATATGGCGGACTGCTTGGCATATGATATCACGTGACTAAAATGCCCACGTCCGATATATTGACGCCTCCGCCCGTGCGTCCAATCTTTGGGCCGTTCAGGTTGTTCACGACGGCAACGGTGGAATTTATCACCCTGCGCTTTCTGAAAGGATTCCAGAATGGCCTGACTAAGTCCCTACTCAGTGAGGCGCACCAAGAGAATGACGACTGTCTCGATTTCGGACCTGGAGCCTGAAAAGGCCGATCGATTCGAGCAGACTTTTCGCCGAGTTCTGGCTTCCCAGAAGGCAGTAGAAACCTTTGCTCAGATCATAGATGGACTCCCGACAAGAGATATTTCAATGGAGGCCGGTGGCGACTTTTTGCGCCCGGAGATATGGCAACGATCCGCGCCCTGCGACATTTCGGTGCGCGAGGCCCAACAACTTCAAGCAAAGATTTCTGTTGGCACAATGCAAGTTAAAGCAGAGGTATGCCTAACCAATCGCAGTGCAATTCCGTTTCGCTCTAACCCGCGCAGCTTGCTCAGCCTTACCAAACAGCGCCGGTCAGATCCATGGAATTCATGCTACGGCTCCTGGGCCTTGTTGCGGTAACCGTTCACGAACTCGCCGTTCACGTATTCCGCAGGTTTCACCCCACCGGAGGACCCTACCATTCATCGAAAGAGGCTTATCCGGATGGCACATTTCCTCCTGACCTCTTTCATCCGAATTATCAGCATTGGCACCAGTATCCAGAAGGACCTGCGGACACGGTTGGATACTGGGCCGAAGCCCAGATCTTTGGCGGAACTGTGCTATTCGAACATGGTGAATCTGATGCTGAGGTAGCTACACTATTTTCCCGTTCGATTGCGGCCGGGTGTTTCTATTTTTCTTCTCTACTGTCTGAGGATTCCTATCTAACAACTGATCATTTAGCTTTTGAGCGCATTTATCCACCCGCCCCTCCAACCCCTATTCCGACTTTCGTCCACCCAGCTCTCGCAGTTTGCTGCGCTCAACGAGGCCAGCAATACCACATCTACTGGTCACGTTAGCAACGTTCTTCCATTTGCTCCAACGCCAAATGCATACGTCGTGCTCGATGACATCGAGACATATCCGAGAATATATCGTGACAAGTACGAGCGCATGCCTCGGATCAAGACCTCGTCATCATGCGTGACTCGTGGTCAGGTCACTCCCGAGATGCAGAGATGGGTCAACGAAAGATTCAGACACAGGTGATGCCGTGACGAAAGACGATGTCATATATTACCAGCCCAGTTCTGACCGCATATCGAGATCAACGAGGCGGGATGCAGGAGGCAAGTTTCTTGGAAGCTCTCTGATGGCCTATCTGATCCTAATTTTAGTTCAAGGTCTCGATAGGACATGGTCTCCTGCGGAAACTGTGGGTGCCTTTCCAAGGTCAACCGTGTTCCTCTTCAAATCTCTGCTCCAAAGCTAGCCTCTGCTGTGTTCACGTTCGCAGTTTTCTCTCACCATCTGCTCCATTGAAAACACACGCGCCGGTGGTGAGAATGAACAAGAACGAATGTCCGAAGTTGAGCTACAATATGAAGGCACCTCTTCGAGCCCAGACCCGGGTGCCAAGAAGGGCCGAGTGCTAGAACTGATGCCCCAGAGGTGGGTATCGAAACCAACACCCTGGTGCCAGTAGAGGTAGGGGTACTGGATATGATACCTAGGTGCTAGAATTGGCGCCCCGATGCCAGGAGCCGGGTGGGGGAAATGGTAGAGGCAGATGCGGTGGCACCCAGGTGCCATCATCTTGAATCCTGTTCCCCCGTTCGACAATAGAACGAATTGATCCTCAGGAGGTCACGACATTGAAGGGCGAGAATGAGGCAGTGTTGCAGCAGGCACAGGGCAAGGTCAGATAGAGAATCAACCATCTCTCTCATCTGCCTCGACCCATCAGTCAATACCCGAGTTCTACCAGTTCCTGTACTACCATGCTTACAAGCTTAGTCTAGCCTTTGATAACCGCCAAACCTTCATAATTACTTGCACTTGGTACCTCAACAACAACTCCTACATTGACCGCTCTCAACTTCTGACTGCCATCGACTACTGACTGCTCTCGACCCATCAACCAACTTAGACTGCTTGCTCACCATATATGCTCCTCACGATATGGCTACAAGGGCCCAAGCGATTGCCCTCAAAATATTCGGTGCAACAGCTATATGCGTTTCCCAAATGTTGCCCTCAGCAATTTCCATTTCCGCTTTTGGGCCTGCTGCTTTAATCTGAGTTGTAGGTGAGCTTGGTGTGTGACTGCGGCGCAGCCGCGGAGCCCATTTTCTGCCACCCCCAGCTAAAGTTGCCATAAGCCAAAATGGGAACAAAACCTGCCAGGGACATCGTCTGGGCCCCAGTTTGGGACCCTGTGCGTACAATGTAAGGCTCATTGTTAGATGGGTGGAAGTCCGACCGCCTCCCGCACAGCTGTTCGGAGGCCGTTTATATTAAATTGACCTGGAGGCATAGGCCAGTCCAGGGATGTGAGGAGGTGGCGACATTGGGGCGCTGCGTAGAGCATTCATCAATTCGGCCGCCTAGAGGGAAAAAAAGGGGGGGAAGGACCGGAAGGGGAGAGTACCATTCATCTGACCAGGGGTACGTGGAAAGTTTGGGATGGCCTGACCGACTGGAACTTGAGGGTTGGCACCTTGCTCGACGCTGCGCATGGTTGTTGAAGCTCCTGCAGCTTGGAGTACTCTTGAGTTCATCATTTGAGCCCTCAAATTCCAAATGCTGTGTAGTAAATTTAGCAACATCTCTGAATAAAGCAAGATCGTAAAGACTTACTCTGCCCTATTTCTGGCCGACAGGGCAGTTGGCACAGAATGACGTCTCAGTAGTGAGCTGCTGCCGATGAGCGTTGTACGCCTGGGAGTGCTGTGCGATGAGGTTTCTTTATCGCTGCTCATTTTCGTCATGGAACAGTCGCCAACCGTACATGGGAATGCCCGCTAAGAAGGCGTTGGCCGACGACTTGCGACAGATGATTAAACTTCAGCAAATTTGGGCCCTCGCTGCCCATCGGGGAAAAATTTCTTGACACGTTCATGTCCCAATCTGACTCTCTGCAGATCAAAGTCTTGCGCCGGTATTGCGAACGAGTTGGTACAGACAATAATAGGAATCGTGGAAATGATGGCAATACTGAGCCAACCTCCTCCGACGAAGCAATCGCGGCTAAAGGCATCATACAGGCGCAAGAGGGGGTGATTCATACGATATGAGCTATTACTGATGCTCCCCAAGGGATCCAGGTACATGTGCCGTCCAAAGAGTACGACATTTATGCATTACTTGAATTCGAGCCTGGAGAGACAGACACTCCGTCCTACTCCAACCCAACAGCTTCAGAAGAACAACGGAGGAAGAAGAAGAAGAAGATGATGATGATGATGAATTGGAATTGTGGACGCCGAAATCGTTCCTGCCACAGATGCTGACGATATTCACTCCTTTGATGATTTTTTGTCCTCATGGAAATAAAATTCTATGAAAGAATTGTCAATGATGGTCAGTTAGCCCTCGCGAGCATCACCAGTGTTCTGGTGGTTTGGCCTTGGTGAACATTGTCCAGTTGCAGAAGATTGGGTTTCCTCGTCAGAGTTGTCCCATACCTCACTTCAGCCTACAATTTTCTCCGACCGAAAACTTCTATTCAATCCATGGAGCCTGTTGGACATTACTGACTTGGAATGAGAGTGGCGCTGGTGGACACAGTGTGCCGTTGGATGTTGGGAACACAGGCACTGTCTGAGCGCTGGGCCTCCAGCACACCTCCAACACCACAGTAGGCAGCATCTTGGATGGCAATAATCATCCAACTCATATTGCTCAGTCCAGCATGTGCAGTCGCTGACGAGGTTGACTAGTATCCTACACCGTGATCTACACCCTAATCATTACATCCCCCAGAAAGCAGCCTAGAAATCATATGATTCTAGGCGGACTTGATCAAGCCAAACAGTTGTTTTTATTATAATGAACCGCCAAACTACCCCAAAATCCATCTTGATTTCGACACGGAATTGAGGCTCAATGGTCTAGTGGTATGATTGTCGCTTCGGGTACTGCAGCCTTTGGTTGAAAAAGCCATGAAATGTGACAGGCCTCGGGTTCGAATCCCGATTGAGCCCTTTTTTTATTTTTGGCAGGGATGGGGCAGGACGCGTGTGAGCAGAGGTGCTGTAGCCAATGGGATTGTGAGTCGTCGGAGCGGCTATTTACACCTGCTTGGCGATGGTAGTGGCCGGATAACGGGGCACATTGCAAATCAGCCTCGTGGGCGGCGACACCACCAGCGACGTGGATGCCTGATCTTCTTCTTTTCCCTCGTTGACCATGTCGACGATTCAGATTCGGTGTGATGTGGCGGCTTTCTTCCAGCGCATCCTCCAAACGCTCCTCCTCTCCTAATTCCTCGTCCGCCCTCAGACGGTCCTCGTCGAGACCAAACCCATCCGGCTCCGCGCTTGCGGAGGTCCTGCGGAAGAATCCGTTCAGATCCGGGTCGAAAGAGTTGCTGGCCGGGCCGGAAGAGGATGATGATTCGACGAAAACGACGGCAGCAGTCACCAAATCCTTGAACAAGGACCTTTGGACGCTGGCCGAGTTCTTCCCCGATGTCAAAGTCGACGTGCTGCGAGAACTCTTGTTGAGATTTGATGGCGAGAGCAGGCTGCCGATATGCACGGAGCAACTGTTGAAGTACAAGGCGGAGTGGGCGCGAGGTCGCATGAGCATTCCTCCGAGAGAGCGGGATGAGCCGATTCCGCTCGAGGAACAATTTCGAACCCGGGCGTATATTGCGGGGGTGAGGAAGACGCTCAGCCTGGAATTTCATGGCTTGAGCCGAAGTGCCATCGAGGCCGTGCTGGCCGAGGTCAACTTTTCCTACCGCCATGCGCGACCAATATTGCAGGGCCTGGCCAACAAGTCGTGGCGTGTGGCCTTCAGCAACATATTTAAACGGAAGCCACCGGCGAACGAAGCGCCAGCGGTGCTGTTCGAGAAAAGCAGGGTCGGTCTGGAGAGAGCGAGACTGGCCGCGACTGGATCTGCCGAACTTGATCGGGAGCTGGAGGCGCTCTTCCTGGGCCCAGCACAGCATCGCAGCGCCCAAGACCAGGAGAGCGAGGATCGAGAACTAGCACAAGCACTCAACCTCGCCGAAGCCGAAAAGGCAGATGCGTTGTTTGAGTGCCAAGTGTGTTACAACGATGTCACTTTCGAGGACATCTCGACCTGTACCCATGCGACTCCTCACGTCATCTGTTTGGACTGTGTCCGGCGGGCGCTGCACGAAGCACTCTTTGGACAAGGCTGGGCCACGTCGGTGGACATTCGAATGGGCACCTTGAAATGCCTGGCACCGTCCGACACGGCCACCACCGACGACGGCCACATCCCGCAAGATTTGGTCAAGCGTGCCGTGTGTGAAGACAAGGCCGGCCAGGAGACGTGGGGGAAATTCGAGGAACGGCTGGTCGATGACGCTCTTTACAAGTCCGCCCTCCCCGTGGTGCGGTGTCCCTTTTGCTCATACGCAGAGGCGGATCGCGTGTACGACCCCGACCATGCCAGCCAGCTTCGATGGCGGATTCGAAATCCCAGCAACAGCAGCGCGACGACCTCCATCACAAAGATCCTCACGGTCATCCTCCTCGTCGAGTGTCTTCCTAGCCTCTTCTTGCTTCTCATCCCGGCGTTGCTCCTGTTCCCGTCACGGGTCAAGGACGTCTTCTACACGGCCATTGCCCACCTGGCGCTGAAGCAGAGAACGACTCGGTTTGTGTGTCGACACCCGAGCTGCTCGCGCATGTCCTGCCTCAAATGTCTCAAGGCGTGGCACGACCCCCATACGTGTCATGAACCGCTCATCATTTCTCTACGGACGACGGTGGAAGCGGCGCGCACCGCCGCGGTCAAGCGGACATGTCCTCGCTGTGGCACGTCCTTTGTCAAATCGTCGGGCTGCAACAAGCTGACCTGTGTGTGTGGCTACGCCATGTGCTATTTGTGTCGCAAGAACATTGGCAAGGCCGGGGCCAACGAGGGCGCCGAAGGATACCGGCACTTCTGTGAGCACTTTCGCCCCAATCCGGGCCAGAAATGCACCGAGTGCGACAAGTGTGATCTGTACCGCCCCGAGGATGAAGACTGGGTCGTCCGGAGGGCAGGAGAGGAAGCGGAGAGGTTATGGCGGGAACGCGAGGGCATGGTCGGGGTCAAGGGGCTGGAGGAAGCGACGGGCAATGTGGCTGGTGAAGACACGGTCTGGAGGAAGTTTTGGTATGGAAAATGGACGGTGCAAGGGTGTGTGGATTGGATCGTGGAGCGCACTGTCGTGGTGGATGTCGAGTGAGCGGCCTGTGACGGCCTATCGCAGCCTGTTCGTAGTGTTGATTAGAACAAAGAATAAGGAGTTAGCTTCCTTAAGTCAGCCATGTATCTCGCAGAGGCATAACCCATGTCTGTTTTTCAGAATTGGTGCATATACTACATTCCATATATCTGACAGAACAGTCCCTTGGATATTTCTTCCTCATCTTCTTTCACATAGAGGTTGGAAGAGACGAGCTACGAATAGGGAGCGTGACTAGGATTCAGTTTCTGTTCTACACGGTGATGCTCCTTGAGTTGATGTTCGTGAGGTAGAGAAAGGTCACGGCGGCGCGAATTGGGGCACGCGATGATAACAGATGGAAGAAACGGAATGGGTAGCTGAGTCAATCCTTCCGAATTGCACATGCTTATAATGTGTTCTAGATAGTGACTGACCCAAAAGTCGGTTCCATAATCATTTAGCCATAGACGTAGGTGTAGGACAACAGGGCCAAAGGATAGTCCTGCCATGTCACGTGACTATTCGACAGGAGAACGGCCGACAGGAAAGGCTTCCAGGAGCAAACGCCTCAGTGGATCTTCCAATCTTGAACTGATCGACAGAAGATCCATGGTCTAGCACGATAAAAGGTGACATCCGATCAACTCAAAAATATAAGTTGATTCAACGCCTCCTCGGGGGTGCACATTCCCGATTAAATTAGCCCCAGTGAGAATAGTCGAGCAACTCCTCCCGACGTTGATTGCGTGGACGACGTGGACGATGGCGTGTTAGGATCATATTGTGAGCAGCGCTGGTGTCGTCCCTGGCCCCCCTGAAAATCCTGAAACGTGCAGGGAAACAAAATGGATCGCGAGTGGTCCTAGCAGCGGCGGGCGGGTCCGCGACGACGATCCCCTCTACAGGGGTGGCTGTCCGGAGTGCAGGATGGCGCTGTCAAGATCGTTGACACCAGATCCTATGCCACAGAGGACTGGCACTGGCATTGGTCCTGACACACTCCGGGCTTCATCCCGAGGGCTCAGGTGGCGGACTCCGTGGATAGCCACCACTCGATCATCCAGGTTGATGTTGTAAAATCGGCCTCACCAGCTCAGCTCGCTGTCCGTTATTGCCAACACAGCGGCAGCCTCGAATCGACGGGCTGCATCTTCGCAACCGAATCATGCTGTCAGTCATTGCATTGTGGTTGTCCAGTCAGTGGAATGCAGTGGGCCGCCAAGGGTCAGGACCGCGGCCTGACACGTTCCTGGACGCCGCCACGGTAGTGTCAAGTAAAATTGGAGCGTCGCCAACAGAAGGGTGAGAAATGTGGGCTGGCGTTGCACCGCCCCCCTCTGCTGCTGGAGACTCGTGGCCGCTCTGCAGCATCAGAAGCACCGATTGTCTCGCTGTGTGCTGTCCACGGCGCTGTGTGGGGTGACACGGTTTGATCCAAGGGAGGACTTACCTAACACCACCAGTACACTTTCCGCTGCCCCAAGGGGACATGCATGCCCAGCTTCGACGAGATTGTTCCTTTGAAATTGGCTGATGGAATCCAAGCCGGAGGCATGCATGGTGGCATCACCAAAGCGCCGTTAGGTCAGCCACGGTAAGGCGTTCCTGAATAGCGAGTTCGGGTAGCAAATGATCCGCGCAACTCATGATTCAAGGTACCTCGAAGCGGGCGGGCCGGCCTGCCACCGAAGCCGTGGACGACCAGGAATAGAGAGCTCCTGATGCTGGTTAGCTCCTGACTGGCACACGTTCACAACGCCATGGACCCGTGGACCGTCTTCCCAATGCCCTATGGCCAGGCGATGCCGCCTCACTAGCCCTCACCACCCCCGGTTGTCTAGCTTGGGGCGGCAGGCTCACTGCGATTTGCTCATTTGGCCATTTTCCCGCTGGGTCCTTTCCGTTAGGACCACAAGGACCGCGACGACCACCAGCGCCGGGCGGCCGCCAACAGCATCTCAGCGTCTTCGACCTCGTCGTCGTCGCCGCCTCATCATCATCACTCCGCCGGCCACACACACGCACACCCTCTCTCGTTGAGCCTCATGCTCCGTCGACGTCGCCGTGGTCGCTGTCTCTCGTTCTGCGACCGATAACTCCTCCTCTCCGACTGCCACTTCACGCTGACGGCGGGCCTGTGCCGAGCACCTCATCCAACCCTTTCTTCCTATCGTCACTCTGTCTGTGGCTAGCGGTCTTTGTGCCCGCGTTCATTCCTTCGCCCGTCGACCGTTCGCCGTTGTGACACGGTCGACCTCGCTCCTTTTTGCGTACACTCGACGAGCGAGAAAGCTGGCCCTTTCTCCAGAATAGGATCCTTTGATCCTAGCCGCTCCTTTTAAAAACACGGCTTTTGCCATAACGAACTCGTCCACACTGGCAAACTCACCAGATACACTCGTTACCACCTTGTCTCCTGAGTACGTTTCACGACCGACGCGGTCGACAAGGGGTTTCTACTGACCGACTGGGGAAAGAAATATCATTCTCCACCCGCCGAGCAAAATATGAAGATTTCCCTTCTGACAATCCTTTCTGCTCTGGCCGCAGTATCGTTGGCGGAGGCTGTCCCTGCGGCGGCCGCACCGCCGCCAACTGATGCAAAGCCCAGATACTATTTTCCCCGAGTCGTGAAACGACAGATTGACTCGACTCCGTTTGTCAATGTCACAGATACCACAGATACCACTACATCGTCTGCGAGCACCACCACGGCCGCAGGAGTCGGAAGTATACTCGCGTCCATCACCGATGCTTTGGGAGGGGCGTCTTCCGCCATTGGCTCCTACAGTTCAACGTTCACGACAGCAGATACGAGTTCGACGACATCAACAGACCCTCCTGTGGTAGGGGATTCTGCAGCCACATCTGCCACGGGCTCGACGGCTACCGCAACGAGCGACTCATCATCCGACACCACCACGGACTCGACGGCTACCGCAACGAGCGGCTCCTCATCGGACACTACCACGGACCCGACAGCTACCGCAACGAGCGACTCCTCATCGGCCACCACCACGGACTCGACGGCTACCGCAACGAGCGACCCATCGAACACCGCCACCATCACGTCGGCACCGAGCACGAGCGATCCAGCAGCCATTACTGTCGGTTACTCCACGATCATTGGAGACAGCTCGACGGATACCGGTACGAGTACTGGAACAACAACCACATCGGACGACTCTGTTCTCGCCTCTATTACCGCGGCGGCGTCTTCACTCCTTTCGTCCGCCAGCGATGCCGCAACTTCAGTGCTCTCTGTGGCGAGTTCGCTGGAATCAATCGCTGGCACCGCCACGGGGTCAGACGTGGCGTCCATCTCGTCTGCGCTATCGTCAGCCGCTTCCCAGGCGGCATCAATCGCTTCAGCGGTGGACTCGGCTGATTCTGTTCTGACCTCCACTCCCACAATTACCTCAACGGCTTCTGACTCTGGTGCTGCTCCAACCACGACGGTCACGACGCCGACCGACACCCCTACTACGACGCCGACTGATCCCCCTACTACGACGCCGACTGATCCCCCTACTACGACGCCGACCGATCCCCCTACTACGACGCCGACCGATGCACCCACCACGACGACGACCAATACTCCCACTTCGACGCCGGATGCACCGACCACGACGCCGACTGACACACCGACCACGACGCCGACTGACATACCGACCACGACGCCGACTGACACGGCCACGATTATACCGACGGATACTGGAAATGAAACGGCTACAGAGACTCCGACGATCACTCCCACGCCAGAAACGCCCTTGGTCACCCCCGCCGTGACCCCTGCCCCCGTTGACAACACTACGACGGCGGGAGTGACCACTTCAGACACTTCAGACACCTCAGCCACTACCGCGGTTTCGACGACGGCACCACAGAGCATCAAACCGACAGGGACGGACTCGGCGACCGCTCTGACGCCCCAATCCAGTATTATCTCTGCACCATCCACGAGTGTGACTTCCGAGACGTCCTCCACCAGCGCTCCCACCATTCCTACCTCTCTCCCCAGTGTCATTCAACCACAGGGTGGTGTCCCGGATGCGCCCGAGAACTCGACTTTGATCCAGATAGGATTCAGCTATGGCCTCAATTACCCCTTTGTCGTGTCGTCATCGACGGCAGTCGCCCAGATCTTCTCCTATTTGCCCATTGGGGTCGCGTATGGGCTGGGTATTAATGAGTCTCAGATGGTCCTGCAATATCTCCAGCCCTACAACACTCTGTCCTCGCTTGGTTATATCACCACGTTGGCCATGGCCTTCATCCCCTCGGATCAGGTGGACAAGCTTTCTCTGCAGCTAGTGAATCCGAATTCGAACCTGTACAACAATCCGAATCCGTCGGTGGCGACGTTGATGAGCATGATCAATCCATCGATCCCTGTGCTGGCAGGATCGTCCATCTCCGGCGGAGGCACGCCGGTCAACTCGGCCAATACCGCGGCAACGACCTCAGGTGATGCCACCAACCAGGACGGTGCACCAGGATCGACGTCCGGTTCTAGCTCTTCAAACGGACCAGTCCGAGCGTCTGCTGTGGGGATCGCTTTTGGCGCGCTCGCCGGCGCCGCCGTCTATGGTGCTGCCATGTTCATGGTCGCGCGCAGGTACAAGAGGCGCAAGGCGAATCATCAACGGTCCAGCAGCGTCTTGTCCGGTGGCGTCCGCCCGGCAGAGAATTCGAATCTGATGGGAGGCGCCCGCGGCAGCTATGGCACAAGGTATGGAGGCGGTCGGACCTCTCGCAACAGTGATCACAGCAACGGCACCAACAGAACCGGGCGCACGTACATCAGCCCCCCGGTGATGGCAGAGAACAGTTTAGGCTGGAACTGAGGCAGACAGTCGACCTCGATGAGACGACCGCAAACCAAAGGTGTATAGAGGACGTCCATTCCCACTTCGATGCCAGCTTCTCCGACATGTCGGACGTTGCAAGTTGCAAGTTGCATAATTTGGGGGAGAGTGATTGACCTCTCTTTTCCCTCTTTATCTTTCTTTGGGGACGAGGTCCAGGATTGGAGATGAAATTAAAGATGGAATGGTAGGAGCCTTGGGACATGATCTGTTGAAACAGATGCATACTGGGAAGGGGGGATGAGGAGAGATGAGAGGAGTAGGATGGGTTCCTCTGCTATGTACATTAGCGTTTCCCAGGCGTAGCAACGTCCCTTGCGCCAATACTATCTATCCTATTGAATATTCCAGCTGTAATGCTGGTGTCTGTCCCTGCGGTGAAACGTGTACATGGGGTATGACCTCTGATCTCAATGCTGGTGCACCTCTTATGTATATTTGTAGTTTCTGTTGAATCCAGGTTTGCCTGTTCAGGTTGCGGACCAGATCAGCATCTTTGCTTCAGCTTTAGAAAGCCCGCTGCTAGTTGACTGTCCATCTATCTATTTTGACCGGACTGTCTCATCCACACATATTTTGTGTCCAATGCCAGGCGAGTGACCAAGCTGAAGCAAAATTAGGACAAAAGGAGAACGTCAGAACAAATTTCGTAACAATTTCCATAACAGCACGCATAATGATGACTTGGCTCAATTACTGCTCACTATGACCAACTCCCGACTCCGGACTTGCTTCCAAACAAGACAGCAAAATCAAGGACCACAGAGTAATGTCTCTAGGACGCTTTTAGTCTCCTTTATCCTTTCCGACACTATAGGCATTCCTGACCCTCCCTCGTATGGGAAATCGTTCATTCAGTAACGCTTGCTCCGTTGCTATGGCGTGACTAGCGCCTGTTCTCGCTGTCGCGTTGACACCGGTCGAAGGACCGGCAGGCTTCGGAATAGGTGTATGTCCAGCATCGCCTTCCTTTTTATCGTCGTCATTTGTATTGATGCTGTTGCCTGAGGCGTCAGCAGGGTCGCTGTTCGTCTCCAGCTCGATCAGGTCGCCCATCTTGCCCACGCATGTGCTTCGATCTCGCTTGGTCCCAGCGATCTTACGCACCCAGCCTTCGATGGCACCGCCCACGTCGGCGAACCCCGAACTATTCGAGCGCGTGCTACGGATGGAGTCCGTACTGGCGCGAGGGGTGGCCCGGAGCGTGGGGCGAAGAGTGGATCGTGACATGTTGTCCGGGGGGGTCAGATCGGGCAGATACTGTGCAAATTTGCGGTTGAGGGGGTCATCAGCCGGACCAGGCCGAGATGCCTCTGTTCGGAGGCCGCGAAGGGTGCCCACGCCGCCGGGCCCGCGGAGAGCTTCTGCAAAGGAGTTGCTGGTGGCCGTGGTACTCGAGGAGCGTGATCGACCGGAATCCATGCGCGGATGGACCACGGGTCTGCGGACAGGTGAGGCGTTGAGAGAAATGGAGATTTGAGCAGCGTGTGTGGGGGGATGATGGAGCATATCGAACGAGCTCTTGGGCGATGAGGTCGGGGATGTGTCTGTCAATGTGCCACGGGATTTCCTCCGCGCGCGAGGGAAGTAGCCAAGGGCTCGACGAGAGACACGAACGATCTCTACTGGCTCTGTGAACGACGGCAGCATGACCCAAGACTCGTGTCTGTAGGGTGACTCGGAGTTGGTGAGAGAAAGCGATTCGGAAGAGACCAGCGATGGGGCCGAGAATTCAGGGCCGACTGGTCGTGCATGGCCTCCGGCCTCAGAGAACGGGCTGGAATTGGCCCCGAAGGTTGTCGTGTCTTCGAATCCAGCGTCGAGCAGATCCTGCGGCTCGTCGAAAGCATCCACTTTCTTTCCTCTGATCGCAGACGCGTCCACGGGAACCATGACATGCGTTCGCGTCTGAATGTTGTCATTGGGCCAAAATCGGTTGACTTTCTTGAAAACATCCGGCTGACAGCCGTACTTGATCATGACTCCGGCCAAGGTGTCCTGTGGCTGGACCTTGTGCACATAGACCAGCGCGTCCTCCTCAACCTCGTTGCTGGTGGAAAACTCCGGTCCACGGGAGTCTGAATCCCTCCTCTTGTACCGGCCAGCCCCGTCACGATTTTTCGTGTTATTGGCGAGGAGCAACGCTTCCCGTTTTTTTGCTTGCACCATCGCCTGCCGTTCCTCCATTGAGCCCGGCACCGAGTCGGAGGCGCCGTCGGCGTTGGGGCCCCATAGAGGCGATGGTCGTTTTGCTGCAACATATCCCTTGTCCTGTTTCATCCAGAGTGGTGCTTTAAACGTGTTCTTATCCTTGCCCTTGCCCTTGCCATTGCCTTTTCCAGAGGAGGGAACGTCGCTGCTCCCCAACAGCGTCGATGCAATTCCTTGGATTGAAGACCACGATTCCCACAGCCCATAACTCGCGGACAATGCACCACCACTCTCCCCCGCCGTCCGAGACTGTGCAGCATCCTTGGTTCGTTCCGGCCCCTTTGTCGCGGCAGCAGGAGAGATGCCGTGGTTTGGAAATTGCGGGAGAGAAGTGGTTGAGGAGGAAGTCGATGTCCCGCCGCCGGCATCCTCTCTCCTCGACTCGACGCCCTCGTCGTCGAGAAACGATATAAGCCTGGCGGTCCTGGGCCGCAGAGTAGAGGTACTATTGTTCGCAGACTGGAAAAGACTGGCATTGAGGCTGTTGCTCATGGTGGGCTCGGCCGCCACGATGCAATCGCATCTGACGACATGGAGGGTGCAGCTGGCACTTGGTGGAGTCACACTCTGGTTCTACCACTGGTTCCAAATCACAATCTGGTGAGAATCATCTGAGTAGGAATGGTCGCGAGGCGCGGGGATATAGGATGCAGCCGGCCAATTTGGAAGATGACGAGTATTTGCACGTGAACAGGGGGTGCGGCCGGGCTGCCAATTCAGATCCACCAAACAGCGCTGCTATCCACAACTCCAGCCCGGTTGGCTGAACAAACGAAACAATAGAGACTGCCCGAGAGGAAGGCGATACAGGTATAACTGGATCTAAATAGGGGATGTGAGTGGCCCACCCCCACCATGCACCACATCAGGTGTCGAAACAGGCAATTATTCTGGGAATCAAAACTCCATTTTTGCAACTTCTCTACCCTCTATTTCCGCTTTTTCAGGGCCCATCATTGGTGTCACCACTGATGCCAAAGAACTGGAACCAGTCCTCGACATTCAGGTTCGTTGGCGCGACGGGAGCGTTGCCCACCGAGCTGGTGGACCAGCCATCACTGTCGTGCATCTCCATGCCCGCTCCCATCATGCCCTGCATGCCTGGCGGCCAGACATGAGGTTGGCCATGGATGTCCACTTGGGGCATCTGCTGGCCTCCTGACATGTTTTGATTGTGCATCTGCAACTGTGGATCAACCGCTTGGTTCAAAGTCGGGCTGGTGAAGGCCATTGGATCTCCGATGGTGCCGTCAGGAAAGAGCTGATCCGGCTGGAAATTCTCCCACAGCTGTTGCGAGATATTGGGCGAGTTCCGGGTCACGAGAAATAGATCCGGGGGGGTGGCCGGAATCGAGTAGCCATTGAACGGAGAGTTCGCTCTCGTCGGTCCACGGGAGGCGATGCGGGAAGGGCCGCGAGAGCGGGTCGTGGGGAGAAACTGATCGTGCTGTATGGGGGGTGAGCTGAGAATATTGCCACTGCCGTGCTGCTGCTGCTGCTGTCCGACGTCCCTGGACGGGGTGACTGCGGGGGTCTCCGGACGTGATCTTTCGTAGGACATTTGTGGCGCCGGGGGTCCAACGGAGAATCCCAGGTCGATATCGTCGAATTTGCGCTTGTTATGATGGGCCGCCGGCGGAGCAGGTGGAGGTGCTGGGTGCTGGCCGGAACCATTCGCATTTCCATTCGCGTGGGTGTGTCCGTGAGCGCCAGCGTTTGCGGCAGACCGGTGGGGAGCTTTCCTCCCGGTCGCTTTCTGCAGTCTCTCTTCCAACACCTTGTTGCCCAGGATCGACTCAAACAGGGTGTGGACCATTTTTGCCACGAGCCAGACTTTGGAGACTTCTTTGAGCGCGTTCATGCACACATTAATTCGCTCTTGACTCGCCGCCACGACGGAAGGCACAGAAGAACGCATTTGGTAGACGTGCATGATGAGGGCGGAGAATAAGCTGTACACACTGCGCCAATTCAGTATCCAGACACGGATCATTTGTGGAGAGGTTGCCTTACATGAAAGCGGGCGTATACTTGATTTGATCATGAGCGAGCAGGTTCTCCATGATGGATGTAATCATTCCCGCGGCCTGAAAGGCGATGGTTCGCGAAGGATAGGCCATGTCGACGGTGTCATGGTCGTCAGGCTTCGTCGTCGCCGGCGGCATGTGCGCGCGATGCAGTAAGCACAGGGTCGTGCTAACACCGACAAATCAGCAGAGGCCGGAAGCAAAGGAGCCGGATGAGAAACGGACTAATAATTGGCGTGGAGCAGCGCCGACCAGAAGTGATGTCGAGAGCGCTCCCAATACACCTCCCGCGGACAGTTTTGAAGCCAGTCAGCCAGGGCCATGTCACTGTGCGTCAGGTCGATCGCATTGGTCCTTCGGGCTTTGGACGCCACCGAGTATTGCTGAGAAAGGACCAAGCCCATGATCTCACACAGCTTCACATATTGCAGAAAGAACTGGACATGAACCGGATCGGGTTGATAATTCTCGTTCGGATCGCCGTCGTCCTCGATAAAATCGTCTTCGGTGATCATCTCGACATCCGAATCGTCCGTGTTGATGGACACAGGCCGGCCAAGGGCCACCGCGACAGAGCGATCTCGGGTGAACAGAGACCACCAGACTCTCTTCCAGAGCCGCTTGTCTTGTCTACTCAGCTGTGAGTTTTCGACACTGTCGGGACGGGATGGTCAGCCAAGTTTCTTCGGCTGTGCCATGCAGGCTCTTGTCGCCGCCAGCGGACGATATTTACCTTCGATGCATGCCCGCTCCTTGGGCCACCACAATCGCCACCCGCGTCCAGTAAAAGACATTCTTGGTCACATCTGCAGCAATGTTAGAGCGAGCATAGTCGGCAAATTCGACCAGCTCTCGATCCGTACCTTCGGGCCCCTCCCAGTACCAGCCCATGAGGATGAGAGCCTGGACGATGGTGATACGATCATCTTCGTAGTTGGCGTCGTACAGCGCTTTGGCGCGCTTGTAAAACGTCATCGCGGCCGGCGTCGTCGACCCGGTCGCATCCATCAGCTGCGGATTCGTGCACACTCGAGATCCAGCGAGCAAAATGGCTTGGAGGAGAAGAAGGGACGGCGGGTTTTTGGGGTCTCGGTACCTCTTCATGAAACGGCTCTTGTTGATTACTGGTACGATGGGAGCGACCCATTTGAAGAACGAATCAACAAGTTCATCACACAAAGACCGCGGCGGCAGCAGAAAGGCACCCCGCTGCTGAAGAATCTCAATCTCCATCTGGTCTGGCTCGGTGAGGCGCGCTCGGGTCCCTCTGATATTCTCGGGGAGGGGATAGTGGACGACATCCGTCGTGCCATGTCGATCATGCACCAGCAGCGTCAGGTTCGAAGATTCTCCGAGATATGCCACTCTGCCGGCTTCTTTAATCGGAGCCCGCGCAAACTTTGGCTTCATGAATTGGGCCATGGTACTGCTGTTGGCCGTTTGCTGGGCGGCTTGCGCGTCTGACATTTGCGTGGACGGGATGCCATCGGGAGAATTGTATCCCAGCGTCGGCTTGGAAGGTTGGTGGGTGAGACGCGGGTCTGTTGGCGTCGCTGGTGTTGGAGCGTGGTCGATTTCACTATCAGCCGGTCAGACCGACTCAACTTCTCAGAATCGGGTGCGTTGCCGCGTGTGATATTGGTGTAGCCCTGGTTTGATCTCGGGGTGATGAACACATACTTCTCTTCCTCTCTAGGAGGCCGGCCTCCTCCTGCTCCCCCCCCTCCTGCAGCGGTCCTCTTCCTCTTTGGAACGGGGATGCGACACTCGATCGAGAAGGCGACACAGTTTGTGCAGGGCACACTGTGAAGTGGTCAACCATCGACGCCCTGCAGAGACAGGACCACAGCTCACCCAAGCGATGCCGCATCACATCGAACCTATGCAGGATGTGTCAGTATCAGGCGCCACGGCAGCGTCGGAATGCGACCGGCACGAAACGTACTTTGCGTGCATGGCAGGTTTCTAGGCAGGCGGACGTTAGCAATGTCGTGCAATACAGCGTCGGGACACCTCAAAAGGAATATGCCAGTGATTGGCATGGACATGCTCGCTCGTGGTGGTGTGGTGGTGCTCGCACTCGTAGTCTCCTTCCCCAGATTGCGGTGATCCCAAGGACCACCTGAGTTGGACCGAGGTTCTCGGTCTGTCGCGTCCACCAAGGAGACCAGAACAGCGGTGACGGTGGGTATAATTGTTTACTCTTGTACACCGTGCGAACTGCCACCACAATGGATATTTTCCATCGCACAGCGCAAATTGAAAATCCTTCGATCGGTGCGAGTCCGAAATGAGAGCGGAGGAGTTAACGCAAAAAGGAGCTTACCACAGGCTCTGGATGCGCGTTGCCTATGGCCGAGTTAGCGCTGGGATGGGGAGAAGGGAGAGAAGTCAGGTCTCGTCTCCTCTTACCTTCGAAAACTCGGATGGCCAGGCGTTTGTGTTGGAGGCGCACTGTTTGTGCTGGGAGGCTCACTGCCTGACAGCGCTCCGGGGGTGTGGGAGGACGACGCCTGCGTCGGAGGTGGAGGGCTGTTGGCATTCATGGCCGCACGTTTTTGCCAACACACTTGGATGTCGGACGGGACGGCTGGTGATGAGCGCAAAGGTGCGCCTTGTGGCCGCGATAGAGAAGATGCAACAGCTGCTCTGGGGATGGTCGGCTAGGAGAGAGTCTTGGTCGGTCACGGCCTGCCCCAGGATGATATGCCCTGCCGGTCAGTTGTGTGGGGTACAGCCAGCCTGGGATCTCTCACACCACCACCGAAGGCAGATCGCCACCACGTCGGGCTCCAGATCTGTGGCTGTCAGCGACCCAAAAGCAATCATGTGCGATGCATTATCTTATATGTCACTGTGTACATACGTGCAGGTTCATGTTCCTTGTCTGACCTATCTAGAGCCTGATTTGCAACCCGGATTTTGCCATGATTCACAACGATAAGGACCTCGAAACCAAAAAGCAAAAGGAAACCCAGCGAATACATCTGCAACATCAGAGACAAGCCGGGAAGGCCTATGAATTGCAGCCGTGCCACAATTTGGCGGTAGAGGTGATCGGTAACCGGTTCAAGGCCGTGCCTCTTAAGGCTGTACCTCCAAGGCTGTGCCTAAGGATGGACCTTCAAGGCCGTACCTTCAAGGCCGTACCTTCAAGGCTGTACCTCTTTCACCTCTTGCTGTGGCTCTTTCACCCCTTCCTCTGCCTCTTCCACGTCTTGCCGGGCATCTTCCATGTCAGAGTCTCCCCCCGGGGAAGAGGACGCTGTACTCCATTCCTGACCCTTGACGCCGCTCACCTGCTGTCCTTGCTGTAATGCGCCAGTGCGAGCGAAAAAGTCCTCCGTTCGGACACCGCGCACCTCTCCCGCTTGCATTTGATCCATGCGCTGGCCACTCTGCCTTTGCCGTCTAATCATCTCCCGGACAGGCACCATGGCGGCTTCCCGACATGCTTCCTTCATCTCACTGCCCGACATGCCCGCCATGACACGGGCCAAATACTCCATGTCGAAGTGCTGGCTGTCGAGTTTGGTGTCCCGGAGGATAATCTTCAGAATCTTCAGCCGCTGAGACGTGGTGGGCAGAGAGACGGGAAACTTCTTCGGCATGCGTCTCAATATTGCTTCATCAATGTCCTGGATTCGGTTCGTCGCGCCCAGTACCATGATCCTCTGCGGCCGACCGGCCGAGTTGGCCGAGGCCAGGCCGTCCCAGTGTGTCATGAATTCGGCTTTGACCATCCCACTCGCCTCGTGTTCGCCGCTGCGCCGGGTGCCCAAGACAGCGTCGATTTCATCGATGAAGACGATCGCCGGTTCCAGCTTCCGGGCCAAGGAGAAGACCGCGTTCACCAGTTTGTTGGAGTCGCCGAACCACTTCTCCGTCAAGGTCGAGATGTGCAGATTGATGAAGCAAGCACCGCTCTCGTGTGCCAACGCCTTGGCCAACATTGTTTTACCACACCCAGGCTGACCATACAACAATACTCCCGACGGCGCCGATAAGAGAGAAGAAGAAGTAGAGTAAAGGTTGGGCATCGTGAGCGGATATATCACCGACTCTCGCAATTCTTCGATGACATCGGAAAGCCCACCAATGTCGTCAAATGAAACGGGAATGTCTTCGGGGAACACCAGGTCCTGCAAAATCGCTTGTTCATATTGTGTCAGGTGTAAGTCTTCCTTGCGTGGCCGGTGGACATCGAGCGAGGAGTCCGACCGGGTATTCGGCTGAGGCTCATCGAGTCTGCGTAATATTGCCGCCGACCGGAGACGAGTCTGTTCTTTTTGCTCCGCGTCCGGGTCAAAGTTGATCTGCTTCAGGAGATATCTAACGAGATAATAGCCTCCGATGGCCTGCGATGGTGGTCAGTGAATGCAGTCCAGCGGATGGATCCCATCGACAACGCCTTACCAAGGGTGCGGTGATCGCAAGTTCCTGCAGCATACGGTGCCAGAAACCTCTATCCGGCGCCATGCTCGAGTAATTTCTGCTCAGCGAACGTACAGACGGCCACATACGAAATGTATGTGGATTTGCGCCCCATGAAGCAAGTGGTCTCGCTTGAGCAGATGCTGCCGCAATCCATGTGGCGGTGATTCAGGCGCACAAGCCACAACGTGATGTTGGTGCTAGTCCAGATTGAGAACCCAACAACAATACCGCCCGCCTGCAACTTGCGCTGGATGATTTCCATAACCCGCCCACATCTCGCTGGTGACGAAGCTTCCAAGACCGCCACCATGAAAGGAATTTCTAATTTGCTCGACTCTGATATGGAAGAATCGCCCAGCTTCATTGACGAGAACTCACTCTTGTCTTCGGACTCTGAGACGGCCACCGCGCCGGCAACCAAGCCGAGTACGACCCAAGGGAAGAAGGGGAAGAAACGAGAGAGGGTCACAATGCCGAAATCCAAGTCGCGGATACAGAAGAATTCTCCTCCTGCGGCGAGGAAAACTGCAGCCAAGAAAACTGCCACGACCAAACGGAAAGCATTAGAAGAACATGTGAATGGTCAAGTCAGTGCCGGCGTCAACGATCTCGATGAGTCGGAAACAGATACAGAGCAGCCCGCGGCCAAACCTAAGCGTAAGGGGGCTGCTCCGAGCAAGAGGCAGGCCACGAAGAAGGCCGCTCAACGAGAAGACCTCGAAGACGACCAGACAGAAGACGCAGATCAAACACCCGTCGCTGTGGCACGGTCACGCCATGCTGCTGAGCGTGCACAGAAGAACACCACAAAGGTTGGCCGTAAGCCAGCGGCCACGTCCAAGTCAAAGGCAACAAAGCCGTCGGCGCCTTCAGCCATCCCCGAGTCACCACCGGAGCCGACGACGCTGGTTGACGACGACAAGATGGAAGATATTATTCCCACTGATACGGAGCCCCTAGCCGCACAGCCCAAGAAGACGACGCGAGAACCATCCAGAGTCAGACAGGAATCTAAGCTCTTTAGACACCGGGCTGGCAGCGCATCTGATCCCGAAAGAGATCCAAATCTACGACGCAAGCTGGGAGATATGACGCGAAGGTTTGAAAGTATTGACCTCAAATATCGCAATCTCAAAGAAGTCGGCATCAATGAAGCGAATTCCAATGTGGAGAAACTGCGCAAACAATGTGACGCCGCCGTTCAAGCTTCGAACGAGCTTGTTGCATCTCTCAAGAAGGAATTGGCCACGCAGAGTCCGTTGGCGCAAGAAGCGCGCCGGCTCAAAAAGCAGGTGCAGAATCAAGAGGCAGAAGCCATCAAATTACGCGAGACCACGGCAGAACTATCGGCGGCCCTAACCACGGCGCAGAATGAGATCAAGACGCTCCAAGCGAAGCTAGCCGCCGCCCAGACTTCTTCCTCATCAACGATGGAGAAATCTCACAGAAGAACGCCGGGAAGCGCGATCAAGCCAGACGGCCGATCACGGGCCATGATGGTTGGGGGTGCGGAGATCGCGCAGGCGGCCCAGACCGCTCAGCTGAAAGAGGATCTCTACAGCGACCTGACCGGACTGATTGTTCGGAGCGCGAAGAGGACTGACGATGGTGACACGTATGATTGTATCCAAACGGGTCGGAATGGCAGTAAGTGCTTGTCTCATTGTTCCGATCAGAGCTGACCACGACAGCGCTGCATTTCAAACTTTATATGGACCATGAGGATGCCAAAACGGCCAGTTTTGAGGAAGCCGAATTCCTTTACACGCCGATGTTGGATCCCAATCGAGATCGTGAACTGATTGAGCTCATGCCAAGTTATCTAACCGAAGAAATTACCTTTGCCAGGCAGAACGCGGCCAAATTCTATGGTCGAGTGGTCGACACTTTGACCAAGCGACGGGCCGAAGAGTGAGCAGCAATCTAAAGGGAGTGCCATGAAGGAGTTGATTGACGACATGGCTTCCACTAATAGCCAGACAGTGTGTCATGCGCAGAACAGCTGCCGTCGCGTTCATTTGCTGGTCTGTTGGTGGTCATCTTGTACCAAGCAGTCAGTGGAGCATGTTTGGCTTATCAATTGGTGTGAAATATCCAACTGCATCCCCCACTTCTCGCTTATGGCAAGTCCGCTTCCGGTTTCGGTTGGCTGGCCTTCCCTTTCGGGAATAGCCGCCTAGCTTCTGCCTGTTCCTGAACATACTTTTCACCATCTTGTATTTTCTCATGAGGGCATACATCTCCATCGTTTACCTCTCTCCTGACATCCCTGATCCTTTGACCCATTCCGGCCCCCTCTCGCCTGTCGAACTTCACTCCACATGGCTACAGGATTCAGATCCAGCGATGCCGTATGCATATATACAGTCACGTCAAGGTCGTCTTCAAGAGCCGGTGCATCAAGAGAGACCTCGCCAGCAGAGATCTCATCAGTGGAGACGCCACCAGCAGACCCCTCGCCCATGGAGGGACTAGAAAACGCTCCTGTCTATCAATATAAAGGGATTCGAAGCCTACGAGGGCGGATCGACTCACAGACTGATGCGTTGCAGGCAGATCGGTCGAATCAGCAGTACCTTGTTTTCCACGGTATCACCAAGAAGAGTTTGCTAAGATAGACGATAAGCGTTACAGGGTAGGAAAGCATACTCGGATGACCCATTACACGGATACCCATCCCACACATCCCGATCTATTGGTTGTCAAAGTGATGCCTTCAGTGATACACCAAACCCCACACCTCCAGCTTTGCTTCGAAGTTGACTGGGCGCTTACAAAAATGGGCCTAGAGCTTCACGGCTTGTATCTCTAGGCGGGGCGACATTCTATCTCCTGATTCCTCTTCAGAGGCCGATTCGGCCAGCAAACCCTACTCTCGATGCTACGCAATTGATTGGCCGACCATTGTTTTTGTCTCTGGACTCTCTGAATCACTTGTTCGCCTCAGACACGATGCACGCTGGTGGCTTTCTCACCCTAGAGGTGATGTGAGGATTGCTATTGTCATCTCAATCACGGAGGCAGAGAAGAAGGTGCAGGTCGAAAAGTGGTGCTCCTCTCCGGCTCCCAGATATAGGCCAGCCACTAGAGCGAACCCTAACCCGAACCTCCCAATCCCGATACGAAAGCAAGAGATCACTATTACTCAAATCCCCGCGACTCCACAACTAGGTACCACTGTTCAGCGGAGTGCCGTTCAGCCGGATACCGCCGTCTCATATGCCGTCACTGGAGCGCCTCTGATTCTTGAATTTGAGAATCTCCTTCTCCGACCCCTCGAACTGCCGGAACGCGACGTTGTCTTGACTGTAAGGGATCTTTCGCGCTGGGCGAATTGTTTCTGGAGGGTGTCTAACTAGAGAAGTCCTGGGAAGTTTACGACAAGGTCAAGGAAAAACAAACAGATTGCGGGACTGGTTCTCGTTACTGGACCAGTTTGTTTGCCACTGTGACATGATACGAACACATCGGAAATGCCATCGCTTTCCGAAGGGGTTGTTATTGATGCTTGTAATGCCCTTTCCCAGTCGAGGAAGGATGACGGCAATGGGTTGGAAAAGGGGGCGGTGAAATTCAGACTCTGAGATTGATTCAGCCTGTAGTTAGAGGCGGTCAGCATGCTGACTTGTTCAGGCCTGATCCCATAGCTGAGAGGCTGAACTTACTCAACGTTGCCTTCGTGTTGCATTCTTCGCTTCTCTGTGCTCTGCCTTACATGTCTCTTTTCAATCTCATCTCCTCTCAGCCTCCCTGGTCACGTATACAATCCCACAGCTGGTCTCAAAATGTATAGTACTAGAGAAAGCCTGAACAATCCAGCGCTTCAAGCTCCGACATTCGCATACTTGCGCAGTCTCTGCCAATCTGGCACCAGGTTACTAGCGTCATGAGGAACGAGAACTTATTTGAGTTACAAGAAAATGAACAACCCCTGAACTGAGCACATACCGTTCGGGTCAGGTCATATTTGGATAGGAGGGCCTGGATTGTGTTGTAGCAGAAGAGCTAAGAGTCATTTGGCCGGCTGCCGATATCAAATTACAGATCGCCATCAGGACACGCCACCACCTCCTGCCGCTACCTATACTGTGCTTGTTGTGCGGCCCACCCATTCTCCATTCACCAGACAATCAATCACCGCCTCGTTTCCTCTGCCACACGATGCCAAAGATGTTTGAATTTCGTCGTCCATTCATTGATGCATGCACGCACACAAGATCGCCACCCCCTGACCAACCAAGGGATACGCTTATCTAGAACTCTCGGTGCTGAAGATCCCTGGTCTCTGGCCAGTCATAACGATTCTCTTCCTCGGACCTTGTTCTGCCTGGGCTGCATTCTCCAGTCCTTTTCGCTGCTGGTTCTGCGCGCCCACGCCTTCGGCCACGAAACCAATGCCATACGCGATACCGACAAAGGCAGTGGCGGTCAACAACACATGTCGGACGCCGCGTTTGAACCGGGTCCATGCCCCCTCTTTGTTAGTCTGCGAAGCTGTACCCTTCTCGTCTTGCATCGCGGGAGCTCGCTCACCGTCGGACTTACTCGAGGAGGATGTCGCGGTGGGCCGGATCGTGCCGGAGAAAACATTCTCTTGTCTTCTAACTTTAGTTTTAGGCGTCAACGGAAGACTGGATGGAGGGGCCGTCGGGGCTGCTGGCCCTGGGGTCTGGATTTCGGTGGGAAATTTGTCCAGAACGGTCGCCGCCTCATGTTCTGCTTCCGGAGTGCTGGTGACCAGTTGATCGATCGGTTGCCCAGCTGCCACCACCTCTTCGGCCGAAATACTGTGGCGCTCTTCTTCCTGTCTGGGGTTGCCAACACTAGCTGCTCTGGTGACCGCTTTCTTCTTGAAGATGAGCATATCACCATTTCCGCCCACGAGTTCGTAGTGTGAGGTCTCGAGTTCGGGGAAGTGTTTGAGAAATTCGGCGGCGTGGTTGAGGCTCGCTAAGAGTTTGAGTGCGTTGACCGTCTCGCTCTTGTCCGCTGTGGGCTCATTCATCGGGTTTGCTTCGACTTGGCCGGTGACAGGATTATATACGAGGATGACATAAGCGGAAGTAAAAGATTGGCGCCTCAGCCTCTCCTCAGGAGACTGTTGGTGGTCCTTCCCAGCAGTCGAGCTGGAAGGTGTGATAACAGGTTCAGGAATATTGTTCGGTTCAACATGCTTCGAAGGCTCAGTGCGGGATGAGGCCGACAGTGCTTGTTCATTTGGAGGCTGTGTTTTTTGCGTGGAATCGCCTGGCTCAGGCGGAGCTGAATCATCTGCTGGAAGCTCGCTGGCCGCCGGAGTAATATTCTGCTCCACCACCGATGCAGATGCATTCGGAGCATTCCAATATGTCTGTGGCCTTTGGCTCTCCAGAGCCTTGATAGTGAGTCGGGCATCATGTAATTCTCTTCGCACTTCCTTGAGGCCATCCACAACCGTGCCCAGTTTCGAAAAGGCCGATGAGATGGACTTGATTTCCTCTAGGCGAGCGTCTGCTTCCTGGATCTCCTTTTTGACTTGCTTAGCACCGTCAACGATCTCGGCAAATTTTGGCTCAAACTTGGTGACGTGATGTTCAATAACAGGATCTGTGATGATTCCCGGCTTAACAGTCGCAGTTTGCAGTGGATGCGGCTTGGGGTTGTGAGGTGACTGGTATGTCTTGACTGGAATCTCCATCGCGACCTCGCCTTTGTGCCCTTGCTCAGAATCTTGCTCTGGCGCCTTGGAAGGCCGCTGGCGATGATTCACGTCAATTGCGCCATATTCGCTTTCATAAGCGCTCCGTATTTCAGCAGCCAGCTGCGAGACTTGACTGGTCTTGACATCCTCGTTCTTCTTGGCCTCTTCACTAGCATGCTTCAACGTAGCTCTGCGTGACTCGTTCTCGCGCTCTGCATCCAAAACCTCCTTTGACGGCACGACCGGTTCGACAGTGGACGGCTTCGATGGCTTCTTATAGATTGAAGGAGTCTTGCTCAACGTCTCATCCTTGAAAACAATCTTCTCTGTGGAGTCTGTGAGCGGCTTGTCTCGTCGAGTATACTTCTTATAATTGTCGTTGAAGACGCCCATCGACTGCACCGTCTTTGCAACAACCCCAGTGGGATAGTCCCGGATATGGTTCCATACATTGGCGAGACTCTTTGACAGCTTCTCTTTTGTCGCTGAGTAATTGTCAGGATAGACATCTAGCTTCTCATTCTCCCCTTTCTGCCGCGACGTGTAGTCAGCTTCGAGTTTTGCTCGAATCTCTTGTTTGCTTTTCTCAGCGTCTTGCTTCGTCACACGGGCTGATCTGGTAGCTGCTCGGACATCACTGGCGCGGAGAAGGTCGATGTCTTCCGTGGTATCTGGTGCGGGAGAACCTGTGCCACTCTCTGTCTCGGGTAACTGCTCAGGGTCTTGGACTTGCCTCCGAGACGCAAACTTATTCTTGGTACTCAAACGATCGAGTGATGTCTCAAGTTTGGTCGTACCTTGGTTTCCCGATGCGGAGGGTGTCTTACTCATGCGGTCCAGCGCCAGCTCCATCTTATCTGGAACAGTTCCGATGGGACCACCCCCGATCTTTACATCGGTCTCCTTCGAAGACTCATGGTGTGTCTTGAATCCTTCTCTGACGAGCCAATCGCTTCTTGGCACATGCTCATTGATGATTGCGTCGGACTTGGATTGATAAGTGGTGCCAGAAAAGAGTGGGGCATTCTCATCAGGTTCAGGAAGATCTCGGGCTTTCTTGTGGAGGAGCGATGCCTCACTCCCATCTCCGGCTTGATACTTGCCAGCAAACTCAGCTGTGGTATCCTACTCACAGTCAGCACTGGTTGTGGGAGATGCAATGTGGCTCGGGTGTTTCGATGACTGGCCAGGAAGAGAGATGAACATACAATGTTGGCTCCGGCGGATGCAGGCAGGAATGTATGTAATTCTGGTTTGCAAGAGCTTCCGAAGCTTCTCTCAGCTGTTTCAAGCTCTGACGTCTCGGCAGGCTTTGGGTCATCCCTTCGAGGCCCTCCTTCTCCATTAGCTTGGCTCGGTTTGTACATTTTGATTGGTATGTCGACCTCCTGTTCAGAAAACAGAGACTCCATCGGAGCCTTTCTGGCAGGGGTTGGGGGACTGGACGATTCCACTTTCGGCACTTTTCTCATCGAGATCGGATCATAGACGTAATCCTGATCCATGCTTGACATCATATCGGGCTTGCTGTGACTTGCCTCTGTCGGCGCTGAGGAGGGAGAGATTGGTGGCGCCTCTGACGGTTGCGGAGCCGCTGTCGAATCCTTCTTCGGTCCCGAAGTCGCAGCTCTCTGATCTTCAGCCATCTTACCCTCTCCGACATGTCTTTGGTCGAAAATCCACGAGAAAGATGTCCATGAAGAATTGTTGGCCGACGGCGGGCTCTGCAAGCGCCGGCCGAAGAGAGTGCCGTACGGGTCACGCTCGATGGCTCTGTCCACGGCCGCTTTGAAGGACTCAAAGTCTTTGTGAAAACTCTCATAAGGATGCTCTTCTTCCCGTCGACGCCACTCTTCATCTTGTCCTGACTGCTGCTTGGGCCCTGGAGGGCTTTCTGATGACCACGTGCGATGGTAGCCACATCTGCGACCGAGCCATCGACCAGGCATGCGCCATGGCCACGAGAGACGAGGATTCTCATCACTCTCCCACACTGCCCGTCTTCGGAGAGCTTTCGAGTATCTATATCTCATGATCTTTTGATGTCTCCGAAGACGCTCCTCCATACTTTCATCCAGGGAGGAGGAGCAGTAGTGACCCTTACGGCCTCCCCACCACCATAGTGTCCGAACTTGTGCAGCGTGATCATGTCGGGAACGAGAGATGGTTGTCCGCAGAGCCAGGGGTGCCTTCGACAGGGGGCCCGTGGCAATGCCACTTCGCTGAATCATACACACCGGCATCCTGAATGAGCAAATCAGCCTAGATGCGATGGATGTCTTGGACGGGCAGCAGACGGGCTATTTCAGGACAATAGCCCGCCCAAACGATGGCCACCCTCTGAGGGATAGAAGGAGAATCAAAGGGTAGATGACAGAGGCCTGTGGACCGCTGGCTTGACCGCTGGACCATGCGGTATCTGGAACTCGGACTTGGTCAGATAGAGGCTGCGATGGGGAAGGTTGCAGACTCCCTCGAGCGCTGACCCAGCTTGACTACTGGAGCTGCAGAATCGGACGCGAGGAGATGAGGGATGAGATGAATACCTGAGCTACAACACCATAACAGCAATAACCAATGTCTGGGAAGCCAGCAATGGAGGGGTATGCAGAGACGTGCGGAGTATGCTTGACGACCCGGCGGAGAGATAGCAGATAAGCCGACTGCCTTGGCTGACCGCTCAATTGCTCTTGGAGATCTGCTCAACCATCCACACGCTGCATGTTTGGATCGGTTTTGATGGTTCTAATGGTTCTGATACAGTCGAGCACAAATACTGAAGGGCGTAGTTGGTTGGTCCGTCGCGGTACCCAATTTGTCTACCACTAAATGGAGTCTTCCTCGGGCAATGTCGCTAGTGCTCTGATATTGGTCTGACGTCCTTCCATTCGCTCTACGCGTGTATCACGTCTATATATTACGGTCTATTACAGACTATCCTCTCTCCATTTGCTCCGAACCCGCTGCCAACCTTCCCTTTCTCCTAGGCCGCCGCGTTTCTCTAGCCCGAGACCGCGTTCGATCCACTGCTGACTGCCCATCTCGCTCAATCGACTCAAGGCTCGCGCAAAGGCAAAACGTTCTTCGTCGCCACTGAAAAGACTACTCTGCTTCAACATGCTCATGCTCAGGCCAAGATCGTCCATGAGATGCCTCATCACGTCATCCACGTCGGCGCCTTCATGTTCGGCGTCTTTGGCGTGGGCCACCGCCGTCTTCTCGTCCTCGCTGGCGCCGCCGTCGTGGTCGACTTTCTTCGCCATTCCCTCGAGGGAGTCGTCGAGTTCGGCCTTGGACATGAAGAGTTGGCTCAACGGCACCGCGGTGGTGAGGACGAGTTTGGCATGCGACTCGTACACGGCATCGATGAAGGTAATGAAGCGGCGTGCCCAATCGCGTTCTCGGTGCGTCATGCCCGGAACATCGGTGACGATAAAGGCATCAAAGCTGCGCATCATCTCGATATAGTCGGCGGCACCAGTGGCACGGCCAATCAAATCGTGAAACGTGAATTTTGCCGCCCTGCCGCTCACCAGTGGGATCTCGACCTCGCGACCCCAGACGGTGATGGTGGTGGGATGAGGCGGGTCGTTTTTGGGATCGCCGAGGAAGCTGAACCACTTTTCAGCGTGAGTGACGGCGGCGCGGTCCAGCGGATGATGGTAAACGCCAGAGGGCGGCCGTGGGAGTTTTCGATAGTCGGTCTGGGAATCCAAGTTGATGACCTTGAGCTGCTTCTTGAGCAGATTAATGCAGGGAATAAAACTCTGTCTCTGGATGCCGTTCTTGTATAGATCGTCTGGATGTCGGTTCGATGTCGTCACCAACACGACTCCATGGGACATGAGCGATTCTAAAAGTCGGCGTAGTATCATGGCGTCGGCCACATCCGTGCATTGAAACTCGTCGAAGCACAAGACTTGGGCCGTGTCAGCAATATCGGCCGCCACGAAGGGCACAGCGTCAAAATCGATGCCGTATTGCGAGCGAACTTTGTGCAATCGCTTATGAACATCTTGCATGAAGTTGTGGAAATGGATCCGCGTTTTGGACGTGATGTTCGGCGGCAAGGTATCATAGAAAAGATCCATGAGCATGGTCTTGCCGGAACCGACGTCGCCATACATGTACAGCCCTTTCGGCAGGGTTGCGGGGATCTCGTTAATCGCCTTTTTCGCCTTGCCGCCGCCAAACAGAGACCCCAGGAGCGACTTCTTCGGCGGGTGCAGGTCGTTGACATCGGGATGCACGACTTTCGGCGCCTTGTACTCTTTCAGAGTATCGTGGAGGTCCTGGAGGTGTTCAACCAGAGCTAAGACATCTCAGCAGCCTGTGCGAGTCCGTCGTGAGCAGGGACACATACTCCTTTGGTGCCCGTCGTCTCGGAGTCTGTTCGACTGAACGCGTTCGTCATACTCTTCCAATGGGCCCCGGGCGGCCGGCGCGTCAGCGACCGTGGCAAGCCGCCTCTGTTGTGCTGGCGACACCGAGCGGCCACTCTTCCTGACCTTCCCTGTCCTCACCGGCCGTGCGCCATTCTCGATCTTTACGTATGGGATCCCACGCGGCACTCGGCTCCTCCTGTGGTCGTGTAAAGTGGTCAGGCATCTCGTGCAGACGGTCCGTCGCAAGGGTTCCACTGAAGGCTCCGCCGCGACAGCTCTCAGGTATGTTTGAAATGCATTGTGGACAGGTCGCGTGACGGCTCTCATACTTGAGCCCGTTGCGGAGATGGAGGCAATCAAACGACACCGAGGAGGAAGCGTTGTAGAACATCTAGCACGAAAAGCGACACCGGGGTGAGTAAAATGAGTCTGGCGACCACGGAAGGACGTCAAGGGGACGGCTTTCTGTTACTCGGCAATTTCTCTCGGCCAAACCGTGATTCCGTCATGGTGGATCCGTGAGGGGCTGCTTCTGTGCTCGGATCGTGCCGGACTCTGGCATACCAATACTCTGGTTAGGGCTGGAGTTGAGTTCACTCGGGCCAGCGATCGCTGCCCGATCATTCTCCCCCATAAACTGGAGGCAAACATTGACAGAACCAGGCAGGCTACTGTCGAAAGAAGAGACAAGTGATTCGTTAATTGCATGCGGCACACTATCCACCTGGCCTCGTCAGACTTGGGTTCATGACCTGTCTGAGAAGCCGATTCGATTGCTCGGCTACATATTCAACTTCTTGACCAGCAACGCCTCCCGGATGTGCATGCGAAATCGTCTCCGCCCTGAATGGCCCACGAGCCTGCGCAGCCATGCCACCACGCCCCGATCCGAACCGCTGTTTTGATGATCAACCGAAGAAAGGTGTTGCTCAAGATGGTCATGTGCCCAACATTAACACATAAATCGTTGCTCGTCAGGTCGCCCCGTGGTGTGTGTGTGTCCTGTATATCATTATGGCAGAGTGGCTATAGCCGGCATTACTGCGAGGTTCCATTGTGGATCCTCCACTGTGGCAGGACCCGGCAAGGTCTGCTCGCCGCCAGCTCAGCCGGCCGCATCGTTGACGTAAAGCGTCAACTTCGGATTCCTTAGCAGGGCGACGTCCAGGTTGTCATCGTTCTCCAGGTCGATAAAGCTATTGCTGGGCTCGTCCTTGTACTGGATCATCATATCGTCATTCACCTTGAGACGCTCCATCAACTTCTCCTTCAATGCTGCAAAGGTGATCTCTTGCGGCACGCGAATGGCGATGATGTCGTCATGGAAGAATACCTTGACCTTCATCGCCCCTCCCCCGGCATTACCGGCCTTCATACTCGATGAAACCGAGGCTTGGGTCAAGTTGCTGGCTTGCGAGTGCAGATACGGCGGCTGAGTGCGTTGCTGCGAATTGCGACCTCCTGATGGCGGAAGTGTGCCCGTGTATGCCGAGACCGGAGGCTGAGTAGTTGACGACGACTGGCGTGAAGTGGTTTGCAGGGACTGCTGTGACCCTCCGGAGAGACGATAATCATCGCCCAAAGCATTGGGATCGATCTCAAAGTCCTGGCCGGGCTTTGGCTTGAAGAGATTGCGGACCAGCATGCTCTTGGAAATATGGGGGGGCATGGCCACAATCTTCTTGATATATTCGTCCAAGTTCTGTCGCCGTCCGTTCGAGATGGCATCCGTCACGTGCGCCACCGGTCCTGGCATAAACGGCAGCGTCCGCGGTTTGCCCTTGTTGCCCGCCTCCTCGGGGAACATCTCGAGAAGAGCAATCTGAAAGTCGTAGAAGTCGGCGTAGTAGCGGGACAACTCCCACCAACGACCATCTTCCATTTGACACTCGATAATATACCAATACGTGTCGTTGTCGAAGCAGTACCTCGGCACGGAGGCACTGACCGGCGCCAGGGGGATGTTGGACGGTTGCACGTGCTGCGAGATCTATATCGTGTCAGCTCATCGATGGCGTCCGAGCAGGAGGACGGCGGAGGCCCGACGTACCGGTGCATGATTCGAAGACAACGACCCAGCGTGTTGCAGACTCACCCGGGCCATATCCGCCGACATTTGCGCCTGAGGGCTGTCGAACTTGCCCAAGCTGATACTGCTGTTCTTGTACTCGGCCGCGAACTTCTTCCACTCTTCCACCCGAGGCACGCCTGCCTTGCGAACGGCTTCCAAGGGATCCGGCACGGATTTCATGGTGAGCGTATCCTTGATATCGACAAACGAGACCGGGATCAAACCTGGTCCTCCGAGGCGGCCGATCGGTTTGGCGACGAACCATTCAGGGTTGGACTGCGCCACCACGATGATGGCTTCACCAGCCTTCGCGTCAAGTTCGTCCGCTCGTTCGGCGTGGAAATCGTACTGCACGACCCCGTACACCATGGCGCCCGCCGTCCGGCCGGCCATGCTGGACCCTCTGGTATGCGCCATTGGCCTGGTGGTAGCGGTCGAGTCCGATCTGGCGTGATTCGAGTTGCTTGCGCCGGTCTCCGAGAAACCGGAGTCGTGTCCATCCGAATGTTCGCCGGGCGAAGAGAGAGAATTCCCGCTTTGCCTCTGCTGCTTGCCGATGACCTCGAAGAACGCGACCGGCACCAGGCCGCGGGCGGAAGGGATCAGAGGATTGCACGCCTCGTACCACTCCGTGTCGTCCTCACGGCTGAGCACGTGGAAGAAGTCGCCCTTGTGAAACGCAAGCTCGTGGCCGTTTTTGTTCTGAGGCTCATAATCGTAGAGCGCCTTGATCACCTTTTTAGGGGGGAGAGCCTGGAGCGATTTCGGAGCGATCGAGAGAGTCGAGGGATGTTTTGGTTCTTTGTCCCCTTTTAGGGACCGACGAATGGCCTGTGGGAGCGTGAGTGTCTGGCTGGATGGGTGGATCAGAAGATACCACGCGCCGAAAAGCGCGCCCAGGGAGGGGAGTTTTGGCGCACCTTCATTTTCACACCGATATGCCCCGCAGACGCTCGTCAGAGCGCGTTGTTCGAGAGGTTGCGGCAAGGAGCATGCGCAGTGGTGGCGTTAAGACAGGGGATAGGCGCGCACGACGGGGTGGAGGACGCTCACCGACTTCTGATGACGGTGTACATTCAGGAGAGTGGGTGGGAGGTGTCGCAGCGGGAGGTGGGAGTCTAACAAAGCCGATCTTGGAACAAGGGGTGGACTCCTCAACCGCAACAGTAACAGCGACAGGGACAGCGCAAGGGTGACTTCCTGCGCCCGGCTTGAACACTGCGACCAGGGATCTACCAAGATAAAATATCATTCCCAAACATAAGGCTAGCAGGCTGACATTGACCCGTGCCCTGAGTTGTCCTTCGTCAACTCCGCGCCCAGCGGCCAGGGGGTAAAGAGCGTCCTCGGCAACTGTGCCAGTCGATCCGTTCACAGCCACAGCCACGCGGCATGGACTCGCTCTCAACTATCGCATCCAGACCAATGCTTCGAACCGTTTACATGGAGCTGAAGTCCATGTTCGGGTATGGACCAGTGGCTGAGGGATGCGCATCAAACTGGCTCCGCTCAAAAAGCTCCGACCAGCTGTCAGCCTTCATTCGGGCGTTGCGCCCAACAACCCGTATCAGGCCTCGCCTATTGGTGCCCTGTTCCCTTCCACTGAGAGTGGAAACCCAAAGGCGCATGCCCTGAATGCAGCCGCCATTAGCGGGATTCGTGCTGTGTGTGGGAGAGACAGAGCGAGCTCAAAATAGGTCTCATAGTTCACCACTGGCGGTCGTACACTTCTGCGTGAGTTGGAATGCCATGCACCATTTCAAGCAGTTCTCTTCATTCGCTCACTCGAGCAGAGTGCCTGATTGAAAGAATCACCTCGGCGCTATTCCAATACCAATTCATCATTATTGTTGGCAAGGAAGATGACCTTTCCGAATCCTCTCGCAGCCCGAAGTGGGCGAAAACAGCATGTTCAACGACACAATGACCCCCAAACCTGCCGTCTCGGAAAAGGATATGCTTGAGAGGGTCGGGTGTTCGCTAGCCGGGTGCAGGTTCGCATGTTGGCATGTGGTCAGATCTGGCCCTTAATGTCCACTTGTGTGAAAGCAGCAACTTTGGCAGTCTCGAATAGTGCGCCGACCTTGCCGGTCAGCAGACGGACGGCCCCGTCCCGTTCTTCCAGCAGGTTCGTCGACCCGTCCGGAACGTGGTCTAGAATAAACTGGGCCGACTCTTCGTCGTGTTCGAAAGCAAGCTCTTCTGTGATGAAGCGTAACCGCACATCGGGTTTGTACCTGAAACGTGTTGGTGAGATTCTTGACCGGGAGGGAGAGGACTTACGACTTGCAGATGCACGCCAGGGCCGCCAGCCTTTCACGCTCTACAAACATATCCATTAAATATGCTCCCATATTCGGCACGGACAAATAGAGCCGGAAGAATTTGTGATAGTTACCGAGGGCCAATGCCGACCGGACCTCGAGGGCATGTTGGATGGCCGGTTCATTCTTGTCTGCGGGGGTTAGATCAGATAAGACGTCGTTCATGTCAGTTCGATTGCAAGTATGAATGAAATAGAGAATACGATAAGCTTTGAATTCCACGGGGTGGCCGCCGAGATTCTGCTTGTACAGTGCCCGCAGCTGCGTTTGGCACTGGTTATACTCACCCAGATCGCCCTTTTCCAGAGCGATGCGCGCATGGATCTCGTAAACGTTGACGGTGAAATCGTTCTTGATATGCTGAACGGTCAAGTCCTGACGCAGCGATTTGAACTGGTCGCATATGTAAACATAGTTGCTCTCACTCCGCCACTTCGTTTTCAGAAGCTCCAGCGTTTTGCGAAGGACTTCCAGCGGCCGGACATCGTCAGGATTGGGTGCAGATGTCAGTCTGAAATAGTTCTTTTCCAATTTCTGGCACCGGCCGACAATCGGTCCTGTTTGGGCGGGCTCGGGCGAGGCAGCCCTTGATGAGTGCTGCGTTCGCGGCGAATTCGAACCCGCACGGCCATCTTCGAAGCGCTTCCTCCGGTTCTCTAAGCTGGCACTTGACTTACTTACGGATATTCCGGAATCGAGTTTGGCACGCTTGTCCGATGGCGCGAAAGAAACCCGATCGGCGAGCGACCCGGAAGCGTTGCTGTTATTTTGGTGGTGATGGTGGTTGGTGTTGTTGTTTCTCCATGGCGGTGGGACACTGACCGTGTCCACATCGGCTGACAGTTCCGACGATTTGCGTTTACGGGGAATATCCGGATGAGACTGAGGGGAGGCGCTCGATGAAGCGATTGAAGGAGGAACTTGAGGAACAAAGGGTACAGGGGCTAAAGGAGCAAGCACAGCACGATTCCGCTCTTCTTGGATCATCTGCTGGGGAAGTGGCAGAGTTTTCCAATTGACAGTATCCAGATTGCCACTCTGCGCGGCCTCGGTGATGATCTTCTTCAACTTCGCTTCGAGCTCTTCTCTTGTGATGCCTGGGATCGATGATTCGCGTGCAAAGGAACGGTTGACATAATCACGCACTTCGGGAGACCAGTTGGTTTTCTTCTTCGCTGGAGCTGGGGCCCGAGGTGCAGGTGAAACGGTGGTCGAAGGTGGAGGCGGTTGATATGGTTGCGATGGCAGTGGTGAAGGCACATATGTCGGCGGCGGCGGTAATGACGCCGTTGCGCCAAAGGTATGACGGGCAGGAACTGAGATGTAAGCATTCTGGCCGTTCAGCGCAGGATAGGATCCATTTGAGCCATTTGACTGCCACGGGGGGGCGCCAGAAGAAGCAGAATACATGGTAACAGGCAGCACGCCGGCCAAGGACGTGAGAGCTTGACCTGACGAACAAAGGAAAGGACACTGAGGAATGGCGAAAATAGAGGTCTGTGGCAAACGTTGAGCAGTGCGGTGAGGAGGAGAAGGAGGTTTCCGCTTGAAGAGGCAGGCAGCCTTGGCGCGCTAATATCAAGTCCAGCGCTATTTGGCTGGGCCACCGCCGCCAGAGCCAGGTGCTGGCTGGAATGACTCGTCCATATTCGTGTCTTCGATGTGTAAGGGCAAAGGTGGCAGAGTAATTATTTAGACAAAGATGACATCTTTGAGTGGTGACGCCCAAAAGCCGGATGTTCTTCCAAAAGCCAGACCTAACTTCTGGCTCCCGACCAACACTTTCTCCCGATGAAACTCTGTTATTGGTTCAAGATGGAGTCGGTCTCTACGAGGGGTATGTTCCAGTCTTTTCAGAGATATGCTGAGGATGTGCATAATTAAAGAGGCATTGCAGAAAATACAAAATCGCGTCGTGCCAGAAAGGCCATGCTTATCTCACGTCCCATCGCGTCTGCTACGTGGATGACCTCGACCCCCGTACCAACTCCTTGGCAGTTGATCTGAAAGATGTCGAACGACATGAATTCCAGGTATGGTATTACCCTGGCACCCTCGTCCTCGTCCTCGTCAGCTATGGCCGGTTTGACCAATGTATAGGCCGGATTTCTCAAATCGTCTTCCAAGATCACTCTCTATCCAAAGCCACCGAAGCGGGGATTCGGCTCGCTGCACAAACCCGTGGGAATACAGTCACCTCACGTACAAAGGGTCACCTCGTCCTCCTCACCCGTCTCGAGGGCCGCAAGCCCATTCCGTCCATCAGCCATCTCCGCCGCACCACAACCAGTGGCCATAGGGAGTTGGATTTGCCCGATCTGTTCGTTCTCCAACCCGGTGCCGTCCAACTTTGACCCCGCTGTCGCCACGGAAGCCTTTCCCTTGCCGCCTTGTCTGGCGTGTGGCATCAAACCGTCCTTCTCTTTGGTGCTGAAAGCTGCCGTGAGTGCGCTGGCCAAGAGTGCCGGCGAAGTCACACCACTACCTGATCCTCCCCGCCAGCAGACGCCGTACCTGGGTGGAGAGAGATCTGGCCATCCAGATCGCGACCAGGCGAGGATCCGTGACGGTGGTAATATCTGCCCTCGATGCACGTTCGGCAACTATCCATCTCTCAGATTCTGTGAACTATGCGATGCCCCTCTCCCTTTTGCATCGAGATCACCCCTCGTTGAGATTGACGGCCTCGGTCAGCGCTCTGAATCTCCAGGCCCCGAGATTACTGGATTGAGCCTTGACGATGACACACAGATCACAAGTGTCAAGCTATCATTTCGAAATGGGGGGGAAAAGGTATTTTATGAACGGTTGAAAAATGCCATGATCCAACGTCGATGGTTGCTCCAAAATGCACCTCCCATTCCCCGAGCAGATGTGGGTGCCCCGCCAACTCCTTCGAACGGTGTTGCTGAGCAGCTGTCATCGGAAAATCGCACGACGGCCGTGGGCATTGCAGGACTCGAGCAGAGAGGACTCCAGAGCCGCAAGATCAACGAGACTGTCCTCGGGAACGCGTTTGAGGACCTCGAGGCATTGATGGCTTCCGCAAAGGACGTTGTGGCTTTAGCAGAGAAGTTCGCCATCGAGTCTCGGACAGACCTCGGAAACAACGGCGCCATGTCGAGCCCGTTACTGTCGCAATCTGCCGCCGCGATGGGGATGGTGGCGACGAAAGACGTTCTGGGCGACAGCTCCAACACCCTCTATTTCTCTGAGTTGGCCAGAAGACTAGCCGAGTATGTGACGGACGAAAGAGGAGGAGGTGTGCTTCACGCACAGGGTGGCACCATGAGCCTGGTCGACCTCTGGGCCATGTTCAACAGGAGCCAGAATGGGGTCGAGCTCGTCAGTCCCGCGGATTTTCACAAAGCCGCACAAACATGGGAGACATTGGGCCTTCCCATCCGGCTTCGGCAATTCAAGAGCGGTTTGCTCGTTGTGCAGCGGCGAAACTGGACCGACGAGAAGACCATCGGTGAATTGACTTCGTGGCTCCGCTCCTTGCAGCGGACCGATCTGGAAGATCCGCCAGCCTGGGATTGGGCCACTTATGGCTGCGGCGTGACCATACCGCAAACAGCAGCAAAATTTGGTTGGAGTCTCGGGGTCGCCACGGAAGAGCTGGAAATGGCTGAAGAGAAAGGAGCACTGTGCCGAGAAGAAGGAGTGGAAGGGCTCAAATTCTGGCTGAATTATTTGACCGAGGACGACACAGACGCTTTGGACGAGTGAGAGTGAGAGCGTCCATCATGAATCCGTCCGGTACACGATTCGGGCAGGTGCTCAATGATCTCGATCTTTTTGTTCTCACAACTCTGACCCGCCTCAGCACAGCCGATCTATTACCCCTGAGGGCGACAAGGGGATGGGAGCGGATTAAGTTTCTCCCGAGAGGAGTGCTGAATACTCGGGATACTTACCTTATTTGAGATTCTGCTCCTATTGTTACTTCCAGTCGCCAATGTGCCGCAGTTCACATGGTTCCAGATATGCCGACGATGATCTCTTCTGACTCTAGTCACTCTTTTCGGTAGCATTAGGAGCCATGGCAAGACTGGGACGCGGTGGCTTTCTGGCCCTTGCCGTGGTATTCCACCTCATCTATATTTATTCCATCTTCGACATTTATTTTGTCAGCCCCATTGTCCATGGAATGAAATCTCATGGGCTCGACCAAGAACAGGCTCCGGCCAGAAGACTGGTACTCTATGTCGGGGACGGACTTCGTGCGGATAAAGCCTTCCAATCATTCCCCGATCCCACTCCACCAGATGACGCTTCCCCCTCCGAGTTGACTCCCCGACCATTGGCACCATTTCTTCGTTCGCGAGTGCTCCAGCACGGGACCTTTGGGGTGTCCCACACCCGCGTCCCGACCGAATCACGTCCAGGGCATGTGGCTCTCATCGCTGGCCTGTATGAAGACGTATCAGCGGTCGCCACGGGTTGGAAACACAATCCGGTGAATTTTGATAGCGTCTTCAATCGAAGTCGACACACATGGAGTTGGGGGAGTCCAGACATCCTTCCGATGTTTAAAGACGGCGCAGTACCTGGTCGGGTGGACGCGGACAATTACGGTGCCGAATTTGAAGATTTTACACAGGATGCTACACTACTAGATATATGGGTTTTCGACCGCGTCAAGGCTCTATTTCACGAGGCAAAGACCAATGCGACTTTGGGTGCCATGTTGCGACAAGACAAACTGGTGTTCTTCCTGCACTTGCTCGGTCTCGACACGACTGGCCACGCCTATCGTCCGTACTCCAAAGAGTACTTGCACAACATTAAGGTCGTGGACCAGGGGGTGGCCGAAATCACCAAGCTTGTCGAAGACTTCTACGGTGATGGTCAAACCGCCTTCGTCTTCACCGCCGACCATGGAATGACCGATTGGGGAAGCCATGGCGACGGCGACCCAGACAGCACCAGGACCCCCTTAATCGCCTGGGGTTCTGGTGTTGCGAAGCCACAGATTTATCCTGACGAGAGAGCCCCCGGGCATGAGGATGACTTCTCCCAGGACTGGCACCTCGACCACGTCCGCCGACACGACGTCGCCCAAGCGGATGTCGCCCCCCTCATGGCCTATCTTCTGGGCCTCGACTTCCCAGTAAACTCTGTTGGCGAATTGCCCTTGTCTTATCTAGACGCCAGCCCCGAGGTTAAAGCTGCAGCCGCGTTGGTGAACGTCAAGCAAGTCCTGGAGATGTACAACGTCAAAGAACGGCAGAAGCTGTCGACTGCGCTCAGATATCGACCATACCCGCCTTTCTCCAAGGTTAATGCATCCATTGCGGATCGAGTGTCCAGCATTGAAGCGGCCATCGGAGCAGGACGGTATGAACAAGCGATCGGCTTGTCCGATGATCTCCTGCACCATGCCCTGGAAGGGTTGCGCTATTTGCAGACTTATGACTGGCTCTTCTTGCGAGCGCTCATCACCATTGGATACCTCGGTTGGATTATATATGCCATCACGACCGTTCTCGACCTTCATGTCCTGCATGGGACCAGCTCCAACGACAGGACGGTGTCGACGACCATTGGCTTTACGTCGATACTTGTTGTATTATATTCTTCTTTCATCATTGACAGATCCCCCCTGACGTACTATGCCTACGGGTTTTTCCCGGTATTTTTCTGGGAAGAAGTGTACTCCAGGCGAAAGTCTCTCCAGATTGGATTACAGGTAATGTTTGGGCATATCCATGGCTTTTCCGCTTTCATCAGCCTCGGCATACAAGCTCTGCTGTACGTTACCGTCCTTGAGGCCCTTGTAAGTCTCCCAAATCTGGCCAACCCGATGAATTCGCTTTCTGACTGGTGCAGGTACAATCATACTTCCACCGCATCATCTTTACTGGGTTCTATGTCCTCGGAGCGTTTTGGCCGGCCATCTATGGCGCCACATTTCTCAAAGAGCATGCCGCTCTGGTCGCCGCCTGGGCCGCTGGCTGTCTGGTGCTGAGCACATTTACCCTGTTGCCGGTGGTCAAAGTCGAGAACGCAGACACGATTACCGCGGGCGGCCTTTTGATGCTATTGGCCGGCCTCGTCTATCTCGCTCTTGAGCACAACATTGCCTCTCAGTCCAAGTCGGCGAGGACTGCGTCCAGCAAGCCAAACCTGACGTCCCGGATCATCATGGGCGGTCAAGTCGGAGTCATCCTCGTCACCATCATCGTCACCCGCTCCACCATCGCCTCATTGCAAGCCAAAAAGGGCCTGCCTCTGGGCAATCAAGTCGTTGGCTGGCTCGTCCTGATATCTTCGCTGGTCTTGCCTTTTATCCACCGCCTCTCGCCCAACCACCACTACCTCCACCGGCTCGTCGTCATCTTCCTCACCTTCTCTCCTTCGTTCATCCTCCTCACCATCTCCTACGAAGGATTGTTCTACTTTGCGTTCGGCGCGACTCTGCTCACCTGGGTCCGCCTCGAACACGCCATCTCCCTGCACACCTCATCCTCTGTCGACCCTGCCTTCGCCACCGACAACGGGACCACCGTCACCATCCCATCCAAAACGCCTCACTCCACCACCCTCCCGCCGACCACGACCTTCCGCACCCTGTCCCTCCCGGACCTGCGCCGTGCCCTCATCTTTCTCTTCCTGCTCCAGTCGGCCTTCTTCTCGACCGGCAACATCGCATCCATCTCCTCCTTCTCCCTCGACGCCGTGTACCGGCTTCTGCCCATCTTCGACCCCTTCTCCCAAGGCACGCTCTTGCTCTTCAAACTCTTGGTGCCATTCGCCTGCATCTCCGCCGCCCTCGGTATCCTCAACCGCCGCCTCGGCCTACAGAGCAGTGCGCTCTTCATGGTCGTCATGAGCATCTCTGACGTCATGACCTTGAACTTCTTCTGGATGGTCAAGGACGAAGGCAGCTGGCTGGACATCGGCACCACCATTTCCCACTTTGTCATCGCCAGTCTGCTGTGCGTGTTTGTCGCTGGTTTGGAGGGCGTGAGCGAAGTGTTGATCAGCAGCGTCGAAGTTGATGGCTTTGCGGAGCGGGTCAAGGAGAAGGGTGGAGAGGAACAGGTCCAAGGGAACGGTGTGGCTAATGGAGAGGTCAAGATCAATGGTAGTGCCAAACAGTTGGAGCACAGGGATGAGAGGCCAGTCATCGATTGATTGCTGCTTACAAGGCTAAGTAGTTGTTGAATGGCAGAAATATATCTTGAATGGTCCATTTGCCCATTTCAATGGCCCCCACTTGATGCTGGTCCGTGTCAGCGAGCATTTCCAAAGATTCTCGACCGAATGTGGCAGCTTAACTTACGCCGTCCTTCTTGACTGGCTTATTCCGCGGCTTGACACCGAAGACTCAAACACGTGCTAGCTTGAGCGGTCCATCTCCGCAATGACTGAGGATATCGGTATGAGATGATGGCTGTACGTTTTTATTAATCATATTCCTCCGCCTCTTCCCTCGAGCATAGGTCCCATCAATACCGCCGCTGGCAGTTCGAGAGCGAGTGAGAGGGACTGGAATCTGGTTTATAGCACAGGAAGATAGGTAGAAAGACGCCCTCCACAAATGATCGTGCTCTCTCGAAACCATCTCTTTAGTGCAATCCGGGCCGTTTCATTTTCTGACCGCCAGAAGGAAGCCATCATAATTCTTCACAGACACAGTCTGTATGACAACAGCTTCGACCGCTTCGTTCTTCCCCACGGTCTCTATCAAATTCCGTGTCCCGACAATCCGCGGATCACTCTTGGCGGCCTCCTCATCTGCGAGTCTTCCCCGCCGGACGACGTTGTCGACGAACAAAGGGGTCCGCGGCTTCGTCATCTCAAGCGCAAGATTGAAATAGGTGAGATTGTTCTCCTTGTCGGCATCAATAAAGACAAAGTCAAACTTCTCACGCTTCCCGTGTTTGACCTCTTCAACCAAGCGGGGTAACACTTCCACACCGGGCCCCAGCAAGACGGTGATTCGATCGCTGAGGCCGGCATGAGCAATGTTCTCCTCCGCCACTTCTTTATGTTTCGGGCTGACCTCCACGGTGGTGATCTTGACTTCAGGCCCTGCTGTGGCCAACCAGATGGCGCTGTAGCCGCCGAGCGTACCAACCTCGAGGATATTCTTGGCTCCTGCAATCTGTGCTTGAATGGATAGCAGCTTGCCTTGGGCCGGGTAAGAGGCAATATCGGGCAGGCCTTTGGCCACAGAGTTGGAATATGCATACTCGAGCGCCTCATGATATTTGTTGCGTGGGGGTGCCAGCAGATGAGTGGCCGTATATGTGTCAATCGCCTCCCACCTTGGATCCTGCTCGTAGCTCTGGCCCGAGTGGTCCTGAAACTTTTTCGCCATATGGAAGAAGACGACGGTGATGGTGATGAGTCTTGTTAGCCTGTCGGGTCGACAAGATGATCGTGATGGCTGAGGCTGTTTTCCGTGATTCAAAGGTCAAACAGCACAGATCCACGGACGTCTGCCATCCTTTTATATCGTGACTTTGGCCCCGGCCTCGGCCTTCCTAAGCCCGAGATCGGCCGAGATGTCATGATGCAGAGGAGTTGCGAGCACTGTCGCAATCGCAAAGTCTCCATCGTGGCTGATGCTCAATTGGCCCGCTTGCTCGGTCACTCTGTCAGGGTGCTGGAGACCTGAGTCACAGACGATCTGCACGCGCCCTTGTGCGTCGGCCTCGACTCTCAAGTCCTTGAAGCTAAGCAGTGTCGCACCCCAGGCCTTTTTGGCCGCTTCCTTTGCAGCCCATCGACCTGCGATCCAGGTAGCAATGCGACGCCGGTCCAGCTCGGTCTGTGCCTCTATGTTGCGCCAGTGCTCGAACCGGCGATCCAAATCAGCGACTTCATTCGCGTGCAGAAAGCGAGCAGTTAACCGTGCTAGTCGTTTAGCGTCAGGCTGGACAGGGGACAGAATGCGACTGCAGGCGATGATGTCAGTGCCCACACGCAAGGCGAAAGGAAACGGGAGGCGCATGGGCGAAGAATGAGAGACAGGGCAGAAGAGCGCTGTCGTGATGACGCGTATAATGTAGAACAGGAGAAGACCCGTCGGAGGTTGGTTGGAGAAAATGAGGGGAGAAAGCAGTGACTTTGTCTCCTCCAAGATGTGGGCGTGTGGGCTGTTGGCGTATTATTTGAGAGCAAACAGCGGCTGGTGTAAAATGTCTCTGATGAATCTGTTGGAGACCAGTCAGCGCCAATAGTGAGCTTCCATACTGCGTCCCTTGGCTGCCAAAAGCGGTATCTCACTCTCCATAATGACAGGAACGGAGCAGCTCCTCCAAATACATATCTGACAGCGCTCATCTCCGCCAGACGAACGTGATTAGGAACGACTTAAATATAATCTCCCGGTCTCTGAGTGAGACTGACTTTCTTGAGAACTCCAGCACTGAAAACGGCGGTCATAAGTGATCATGAAGCACATTCGGTGCTCAGGTACGCCATATGAGGTAGAGTGAACGTGAAGGCCGGTTACTGCCCACCCAACTGATGCCTCCTAGATCGGCCTGCAACATGGCCATGGTGCGCTGCACCAAGTTCAAGGCAGCCTCGCCTTCTACCAAGATTTTTTCAACGTGAAGAGCGGTCTCTCCTGGCCCCAGGTTTGTGAGGTCGCGAAGAAGTTCCTGCCAATGCTCCAATCCTCATGGCCCGAATATGTCGATGAAATGAAGGGCATTGCCGATGCAGTGGGCGTCGACCTGGAATCCATCGTCGCGCTCAACGTGCGTACCGAGATTGCCTATGGCATGATGAGCGACGGATGCACAGCTTTCTCTTGGAAGACGAAAGACGCCAGCTTCATCGGCCAGAACTGGGACTGGAGTTTTGAGCAATCTCCCAACATTATTTGCGCTCACATTTCGCAACCGGGAAAGCCGAGCATACAGATGATGAGCGAAGGAGGTATCATCGGAAAGATTGGCTTCAACTCAGCCGGCGTCGGCGTCACTCTCAACGCCATCATGGCGAAAGGAGTCGCGTTCGACAAGCTTCCAGTTCACCTCGCGTTGCGAACGGTGCTCAACAGCACCTCGAGGGAAGACGCCATGGCGACGCTGCGGCGCACGGGCGTGGCCTCCGCCGGTCATATTACCATTGCTGATGCGGCCACCGGCGGAGTCGGCTTTGAGTGCACGTCGGTCGATATTGTTGAAATCCCAATGGCCCACGACGGCACCTGTACACACTCGAATCATCTGGTCAAGCCACACAGAATTGACGCCAGTGAGTTTCTAAAAGACTCGCCCCCGCGACTGGAAAGGATCCAGGAGTTGATCGGAAGCACGGGCAGCCCGTCAATGCAGAATCTGACTGGCATTTTGAAAGATGAGAAGAACTACCCGACTGCGATTTGCCGGGCCCAGACAGAGAAAAGCACCATCCAGACGCTGTTTTCCATCGTCATGGATTTGAGTGAGAAGTATGCCAAGGTCAAGATGGGTCGACCGACCGAAGACGGAGAAGTCTTTGAGCTGAGGCCGTAGAGGGAAGAACGAAGCATTTCCAATAAAACCTTGTTAGCGCACCTGAGTCCTTGGCCGCGCGACGTAAGCGGAACTGCGGCCACAAAAAGAGTCCGTCCCTCTATCATATGTACAGCAGATATTGCCTCGGAGTGATCTTAAGTCACGGTGTGCCATCTCGTCTTCAGGCCCTCTCGCCTAGTGCTTGCCCTCGCCCTTCGTGGTCTTGTCCTCTTGTTCGACGCTCTGGAGGAATTCTCTGATAGGGCGTCAGACTTGAAACAGCTGTGGGAGCGACCAAGGTTCGGCCGGGCTCACTGGATAAATTTTTCTTCGTCTTTACTGCTGGCATTGATCGGAGGAGTAGGCGACTTTTTGGAACCGCCTCTAGTCAATAACCACGGAATGCCAAAAGCCGCGCTCAGAGTTCCAATGGCCAACTGAGAACGGTTAACATGGTGACCCTGAAATAGTTCTCACGGCATGGAGCTGGAAAGACGCACATAATGTGAGCTGACCTGGCGGCCGAACAAAGTGTAGGTAGCGACCATCTTGTATCGTATGATCGTGTTCTGGACGGAGACGTCGTCCGAGGCTGGTGGTCAAGTCGAGACGTGGGTGCAGAAATATAGCTTGCTTTGCTCTACCAGCAGCTTCCCCAATCCTCCTTAGGTCGCGCGGCTCGACGCCAAGCAAAAAATTGCCGAGCTCTCCGCGATCATAATAGTGGCCGACAGGCCCCGGTATAATTGCAGCAGGCCGTCCCGGAATCCGGCTGTACTGCGGTCGTCGCCTGTCGCGTGCAAGACAGCTATAAATGCAAGTGAGCGCTAGCTAAGCAGTGGGCAGTGGGCAGTGGGCAGTGGGCAGTTTCGCGGGCGCTCGCCAACGACATTTGCGCTCGCCTGCAATCATGAGTGACAAGAACGGCTCACCTTTTCCCCGAGAGGCGCTTCCGAAGGATCTTCAAAAGCTGGTTGATGGGCAAGATGACTGGGTGGATGAGATATACGAGGGCCAGGGTCCGGACACGACAAGTACAAGCGTGCGGTATGCAGCGTACGCAAATCGACTGCGCACCATCATGCTCAGCGCGCACCGATATGTTGCCTATACCTCTGATATCGGCGAGTCGTTCCGGCCAGTGGCACACCCGTATCTGGTGAGAGGAGCGTATGCCGTCTCATGGGCCTACGTGCTGGGTGATGTTGGTCACGAAGGCTGGAAAGCTTACAAGAGAAATCAACGGCTACTCCGTCCGCAGAACGATGAATACTTCAAGGCCATCTCACCGGATCCAACAGCAGCGACAAATGCGCCGACGCCGGCGCCGTCGAGTCAACCAGTCCACATCCCCGCGATTGACGACTATCGAGCCGTGATGGTACAGCGAGCGGTCTTCCAGAGTCTGGCCAGCATGGGGCTGCCAGCCTTCACGATACACAGTATTGTGAAATACTCAGGCAAAGCGCTGAGAAATGCTAAGAACCCTGTCATCCGAACCTGGGCTCCCATCGGGGTAAGTCCACCCAAACCGACCTCGCCAGCATACTGACAGTGTTCCAGTTGGGCTTGGCCGTTGTGCCAGCCTTACCATACCTATTTGATAAGCCAGTCGAAGAAGCCGTCGAATGGAGCTTCCACGAGGCCTTCCGCGCCATTGGTGGCGAGCAGGCTGTCTCCAGGAGATATGTCACGGACGGGCAGAAGGAGCGGCAGGATGAATCAAAACGTACAGAGAAGTGAAGGAATTACGAGCCGGTTCTACTCTTTAAAAAAATCTCCGACTCAAGGTGGATATATGGAACCAGCTCTCTGTACATATGTGACTGGGCTGCTCCGTTCATGTCAACAGTATTACAAGACCCCAAGAACCACGCGACCACATGTCTATTTTTCCGAGAGTGTGAAGTTCTTTCTATTTGCAGATGCCGAACCCTTTGTTTGCGCCCATAATGTGGCCTCACGCGTCCCTTTTTGGGAATATGATGAAAGATCCAGGATTGAGAAGCTCCTGGCAAGCCGGGTTAACACTCTAGTGCAAGCGACAACAATGTCATGGGCAGTATTCCATGCCTTGGCGAGTCCAATAGCTCTGCAGGTAGTGCCTAAAGGAAATGTGGAGAGTTCAGTCTGATCTCCAACTGCTTCATCAGGACACAAAGGTATACCACACTAAACCATGTCACATCTATATCACTGATCCAGCTTGGATCTAAAGTATACATCTCGAGGCAACGGCCAGGTATGAATCTTCTAGAACAGGGACCGAGGAAACGAAAGACCGTTGCCACTACATAAACTCTGGCGCTACCACGGCACAGCTCGCAAGATGATCTAACACGGCGTCGTATCCCGCTTCGGAGACGATGGATTGCCGCCACTGTATATGCTACCAAAGTCCTGCCAAAAATCCGTATAGCCATTTGAGGATTCTCCGCGGTCAAAGACACGCTGACAAGAGTGATGTGTGGCATTTGAAAGTCTGGCAGGAAATATTTCTTTACCACATCATGCTGAGTTTCGACACCACTGCATCTCTTTCCTTTCTCTATCGTCATGAGCAAGGGCCCGACCAGGACCAGGCTGGCAGCAATTGTTGTCTGCCAGATAATGGCGAGAGTCAGGAGTTCACAAATCCTCCTTCAGTTCTTGGATCTTGTGGTAGAGATCTTTAAGCACGTCCTCCTTACCAATCTACAAAGCCAGAGATCAGTCGAATTCCAAAGTGGGAGAGGGAGATAGTTACCTTGATCTGGAACCCTGTGGGCTTACCGTCCTCTAATCCAGTCAAATGCATCGTCTTTCCCGTCGGCTCTTTACCGTCGTGCGTCCCCACATTCATATCCTTGAAAACAGGAGTGTTGAGTATGACACGATGCACACCGTCTGTTCGCATGATGAGTCGCGCCTTGCGTTCTATGCTGGAGGATGCCGCCGTCTCGGAGTCTTGAGGCGCTTCTCTCCCCCCCGGTGCCGCGTGGTCATCACCTCTGGCTTTATGTTCGTACCGAACGTTGATCTTAAATGTGCCGACGCCACGCTCTTTCCATTCCTTTTCAAAGTGATACAGCTTGGCGCGACAGGTGAAGATGGTCTCTTCTTCTTCCTCACCCGTTTCCACTGCGAGACCATTAGTATGTCACAACGTACTTCCAAACTCGAACACGTGCAACTCACCTTCCCGCTCCGTGAACCGGCGGTCCTGTTGCACGGCCTCGGGCTGCTGCTCCGTCCGCTCATCCCCTTCATCACCATCTTCACTGGCATCTTCCTCCTCTTCATGGGAAGCCCCAAATGGCTTGGGCTTGCCAAAGCCGCGAGGAAGGCCGGCATGTCCAGCAAAGCTTGACAGACCGCCGCCAAAAGGTTTTGCGGCACCAAACGCTCCCCCGAAGCCCGTGGCCGAACCGAATCCGGTGGAGCCGCTGAAACCTGAGGTCAGTTTTGCCGCAAAGGGGGACGCACTCCCAAAGCCGGTGGAGGCAGAACTGAAGCTGCCAATCCCTCCGCCCCCACCAAAACCTCCCGACGATTTGGCCGTCATGCCCACGGTACCAAAGGGAGACTTTTCAGAAGATGCAAACGCGGACAGTCCGGAGGAAGCGAATGCAGAACTCGTCGTCGCCGTTGTTCCCGTGGGCTTCGCCGCCTCTTCCGCCTTTGCTGGTAACGTGGTGGACTTGAAATTGCCAAAAGGAGACGTTGACGAAGTATCCGAGAAACCTGATGCTCGCAGAGGCTGAGCTCGGGGTTCGTCGCCGCCCTTTGAAGTCGTGCCCGCCTTGGGGGCTGCGGTTGACCCGTGCTCTGTTGTCGACTCTGGCCCCGCGGCTGGGGTCTCGCTCGTTCCGTTGGTACCACTGGTCTTGGGCACTTCTGGGGGCTTTGTCCCAGCGTGACTGCCGTCTGACACGCTGCTCCCGGTCACTCTATCTTGCTCCGAGGCCTGATCCAAAGCGGGATTGTCTGAGCCTTCGCTTCGCGGGGCTTCAACCAGGACCCCCGGTCCACCAGGCGATTGCTGTGCTTCGACGTCGCTCTCCTCTCGCACCGGACTGGCCACGTCTTCGAGCTTCTCGTAGCTTGGGATGTGTTCGGCCGATGTCACGTCCCTCGATCTCATCCTCTTATGCTGGCCCTTCTTCGGCAACGGCTGTCCGACATCGCCATTCTCGATGCCCGTGTTGCTTTCATCCTTTTGTAGATCTTCAAACGAGCGCTTCTTGGATGGTCGTCCTCGTCCGTCCGTCTCGCTCGATGGATCTGGCCTCGATTCTGCGGTGGCCGACTCTGCCCGTGGAGGATCACTGGTGGCACCGGGATCTTCTCTTTTCGAATATTGTCCCAGTCCCGCGATGGATGTTTTCTTCAGCTTCTCTCGTGCCGTTCGCTCTCCGCCGTCGCCATCAGAACTCCCTTCCGGAGGGGTCTGCTCTCGTATGAGAGTGTCTGCTGTGGGCTCGCTGCGCCGAGGAAGATCACTGGAACCGTTGTGCGAGGTCATGGTGCGTTGACGTGGTAGAGGTGTAGACTCGGGCTTGCTCACGATATCCGGTTGATATTACAGTGGTCGCACCGGCGGGAAGCAGGTCCGTGTCGTGGCTGTGAGTCAGGTCTCGTCGCCGACTGCCCGCTGCTGTCTCGAGTCTCAAAAGGACGGACATGCAATATAATCCGTGAGCGGCGGCGGCAGTGGTGAGGTTGGTTCAGCCCGTGGGTTGGCGGGCAGGGCCACTTGGAGGGAATGGCGACGCTGCAGCCTGAAGACTGATCGATCGGTGAACAGTCTCCAAAATCGATCTGCTGTGGGCGAAACCCGAGAATGTGTGATCAAGGGCCGATGAAGCACACAACACCAAAATGCGATATGCGATTGCGGTGGAATTTCGTGTCTCGTCGATTCAACTATAGCCGGTTCAATGATCGGGTTGACGAGCGGGGGCCAACTCTCTTGATTCAAAAAACAGCTCGTCGTGGCGGATGCATCACTTCATCAGAGCAGCGCCCCACCTCAATAATATACACAATACCTTGCTCCGTCACACCACGGCCACATGCGTGGCATCACTACAGCAGGACAAACAGAACATGGCAAGTGTTCTCAGATATCCAGGATGTACTTGATTAATCTCAGAGACGTCCATATTTGACAGACAGTTCCATTGCGACCAGCCCAGCCATTGATTCAGCTAATAAAACAGAGGCATCCGAGGCCAACGTAGAAGACCAGGAGAGGATAGACACTGAGCGCTACCCGATTCTTCACCACTCCCGATCCTCCCAAAATGCTCACTCCGGCAGCCAGTGACCAAGCAACCAGCACGATATAAACGGGAATGCGGGCAATGACCGGTAAACCAACCGCGCTTAACAGTGAAGCAATGACGAGAGGGAACAGAGTGTAGCCGATTAACGACACAGACTGCATAAAGGATCTGCTCAACGTTAGTGGCATCGGGGATGGGCGCCGCTCGGCCACGCACATGTTTCCTCCCAAGAGTTTGATCTGGACGGTGACCACGGCCTCGCCGATCCAGACCAGCGAAAAGACGCCGGAAAAGACCAGGTCAGTCTGGTCCTTGCTCGCTCGCAGGGAGAGAAAGACGCTCAGCAGGAGGCAGAAGATGAGAGGACCCCTGGACGGAGGCATCAGTCAGAGTGCATCGGCGTGGGCGTTCAACTCACCACAAGTCCCAGTCTCGTAAGCCTTCGCTCATGCCTCCTTGGAGAATACCATCAGCGTCTGGCCACCTTCCAATAAGACCATGGAGATCTCTGCCGAAGCCTTGCGTCTCGACATCACCCATTCCAGCGCCTCTTCTCTGCAATAGGCCCCCGAGCAGGTACTTTGGCCATAGCACTTGCTTCATCTTCTCCCACACGGCAAATAGATCCCGGGAGACCGTGGCCCAGACACTCTCATCGATCGTGTTTTGAGGCGCTCGCCTATCTTCACCGGGTATACTTGAGGTCAGATAGCTCTGGGAGATGGGGGGCTGGGACGAGGACGATTGGATGTTGCCCCTCAATGGTGTCCGGTCCGAAGTGGTGTAGGAGGGCTCGTCTGGTTCGACCTCTGCAAGTGATTGTCAGTCGAGCGAGGTCTGGGTCCGATTTCCTGCCCGTACCATCGTTGAGAAAGTCATCATCAAGAACCGCGTGGTCGTCGTCGTAAGGATCGTCAGATATTCCACTCGCCATGGCGCTGCAACACGAGTACCGACCGACACGCAGCGGAGCCGATGCGGTCGATCAATTACGTCCGATGGGTGGCTGATGCAACATGAGCACGTCGCGAGCAAAGTCGCGGCAATTAATGGTCGACGGTCCTGAAGGGATGGTCCGTGTAAGATTGCGGCGACGCGGAATACTGTAGAGATCGATGCCTGCAGGGGTCTGGGTAATTTGCAGAGCTCTGTAGGGCTGAAGGCGTGTCCCTCACTTTTCCTCCTCCATCAGCAACATGCCACCGAATTCTTGATCATTTACCCCAGCCGAGCTTGCAAGATGCTGCAAAGTGTCTCCGTTCACCCCGACCTCCCATTCAATACCGAAAGTCCGCCGTAGATCATTGGTATGGCCGGTTGAGTAGAGCTCTCATCACGAACAGTGCCCTCCCTTTGTTGCTCGTCTATCACCATGGACCACACCGTCGCAGAAGGCGAGGCCACCCTCCCAGGCCATTTGGCGCAGCAGCATGCCGGCTTCGGTACCAGGCGATTGCTGTACGTGTCCCACTTCCTCTCCATGTGGAACGCTCGCGGCTTTGAATTTGGAGCAGTCCTGTTCCTGGCCACGATATACCCAGGCACTCTCCTCCCCATGTCCGTGTACGCTTTACTTCGTGCCGTGGCTGCTATTGCTCTGGCACCGCTGGTGGGAAATTACATCGACTCGGCTGACCGCCTGGCTGTGGTGAGGCTGTCCATCGTCGGGCAGAGGCTGGCGGTTGCTGCTTCCTGTACCGTCTTTGCAGTTCTGTTCTACGGCCGGGGAGCCATGAACGACGTCATCGTCGTGATTCTCCTGGCATTGCTGGTGCTTTTGGCGTGCGTGGAAAAGCCCTGCTCGATCATGAATACGGTGGCGGTGGAAAGAGACTGGGTTGTCGTCATGGCCGCTGCGGAGGATTCTTTGCTACAGGAAATGAACGCCCAGATGCGGCGTATCGACCTCTTCTGCAAGCTGGTCTCACCGCTCATGATCGCCTTACTTCACGGCTGGTCCCCGAATATTGCGGTCGCGACAACGTTTGCCGTCAATGTGGCCTCGGTTGGCCTGGAGTACGCGCTGATTGCCATCGTGTTCCGGAAGGTCCCAGGGCTGGCAGAGCGCAAATCACACGTACGTGACGATGATACCGTGGACGATGACGGACGGAGTCAAAGCGTTCTTGCTCCTCCAGGGTGGTCTTCTGGCAGCAAGACCTGGGGAATGTCTCTCGCCCCCGCGCTTCGCTCACTGAGGGTCTACTCGCAGCAGCCCGCCTTCCTTCCATCTCTCGCCTTGTCGCTCCTCTACCTCACTGTGCTGTCCTTCTCGGGGCAGATGACGACGTTCCTGCTGGCCTTGCCGTCCCCCAAACTCACCTCGACCGTGGTCGGTCTGCTTCGGACGGCATCGACCGTCTTGGAAATTTTGGCCACTTTCATTGCGCCTCGAGTCATGTCCAAGATCGGACCCGTGCGGGCTGGAATCTGGTTCCTTTCATGGCAGATGCTGTGTCTGAGTCCAGCGGTCGGGCTCCTCTGGACCTCAGTCGCAACCAGTCCGACCACCGCGATCCCGAGCTTTATCGTCGGCGTCATCCTCTCCCGCGTCGGCCTGTGGTCCTTTGACCTGTGCGCGCAATTGATCGTTCAAGACTCCATCGAGTCGCAATATCGGGGCTCATTCTCCGCCACGGAAGCGGCTCTACAGAACTTCTTTGAGCTCTGCACCTTCGCGACCACCATCATCTTTCCCCGGCCCGCTCAATTTCGCTATCCAGCCTTGGTGTCGTTAGCAGCCGTCTACCTGGCCGCGGCCCTGTACGCCAAATTCGTTCGAGACCGCCGAGGACACCTGTTGCATATGCCTCCCTGTCTGAAGACCCACCAGTACGAACGAGTGGCGAATGAACTGGACCAAGAGTGAAAAATCGACCGAGTCATCATTGGAGGGTAGGGCCTTGTGACCATGTGCATTAGAGGCTGCATGAGAATGCCGGCAGAGCGGCCAGCTGCATCCGTCTTTTCGTGCCAAGCGCGCCGACTTGGACCCTTGAGAAAACGGCCTTTTGGTCGACGCTCCACCTCACTAAGCTCAGCCTGAATGACTTGTCCTCGCCCAGTCGAAATCCTAAATGGGTTCCCCGCGCAGCAAAATCAGGGCATCGACTGTATCTCTGGACAGGCAGCCTGACTTGACATATGTTCTATTTGAGTTGAAGATATGAAGATACCAGCTGTCAAACCCTGGACGTATCCAAATTTCAAAAAGACTTCGTCTTCTTGGTCTTCTGCCTTGGAGCAGTTTAACGCCTTTATACAAAACATCAAGACCTAACGTTATTGACACTGGGTGGACTCCCTTTCCCCCAAGTCTCCATGTCGCCCGCAGCAGGTTCAGCCAGGAACTCGGTACGACATCACTTGCTGTGTCAACGTGTCAATGTAACCGTAGCCACTCGCAAGTCGAGGCAGCGTCAGGAAGAAACAGCACCTCCCAGCAAACCAATTTTAAAGCAATTCTGTTCTGTCTCCCAAGAGGCTGTTATTTGGCAGCTATTGCTTTGCTGTATATTCCAACGTCCTTCACCGGTCCTTATTTGCACTCGTATTTGTAAATAACTCTATTTTAGCCCACATTCTTCCAATCCAAGACCTAGATGTGACAAAGATATCAAAAGTGAAACTGGCGGGAGGGTTTTCTGTTGGCCAACCCTTCCTTTTTGTCTTTTGGCGATAGAAACTCGAGTGTACATCACCACTCAACAACCATATCGATATCAACCTCCGCCCGACATCGACATCAACATCCAACATTAGTCTGACATTCGAAAACCATACCCATCTAAACCTCAAGGCCAAAGGCATGGTCCCTCTAACTCTGACTTGTCGCCGTTCGTGCTCGTCCTTCATTTGCTCCCGTTTGGCTGCTCGTCGCTCTCTCTTTCATCTCATCCGTCTGGTATGAATTGAACTGAATCAATCCGAGGTGAGCTGTGCAGCGTCGGATCCTACCGTGCTGTGTGTCCCGCCGTACGATCGTCCTCGTTTCCGCCTCCACATGCTCGTCACACGCTTGCTCCAAATATCAAGTCGTGCTAATATAGATAGTTCAGTTCATATAGTGAATCATGTGCGTCGTGGTCGTTGCGTCGTCACGCTCTAGCCTCAACCAAGTTCGCTAGTCTGTGATCTCAATCAACAAGTGATAGTGAGGGTATGTCTTCATGAGACTGTAAGAGATGCATCGCTGTTGCTATGCCTATGCAGGCTTGTGTTGTGATGCGTGGTCGAGGTTTATTGCGCGGCTGCTGCGGTTCTGCTGTTCTGCTGTTCTGCTGTTCTGCTGTCCTGCTGTCCTGCTGTCCTGCTATCCTGCCCTGGCATTCAAGACAGAGATTTGGACCAGGACATGACCGAACAGTTTCCTTTTTTCTTTCTTGCGCCAGCAATCCTCTCGACCCTGCAAGTCATTGTTTGTCTATCCCCAATTCGACTTGACTCTTCTCTTCAACTGCAACTGTCAGCCCGAATCAAGGGCGCGAAAGATGATGTTAGTGCTGCGGGGAGCCCCTAGAGTTCCGGGAACCCATCCCAGATGCCAGACATTCGATCCCCAGGAGAAGCAGCAGCACGAGGAGGACCACCGCCACCGCTCAACCCGGCCTGACTTGCCCTTCTTCCCTGATCTCCTCTTCGACCTGCGGCCTCCGGTCCGACTCCCCTTCCGTCAGAAGAGAATGACTGGCTTGTCGGGCTGAGACTGGACACACTGCCCCCACCGCTGCTTTCGCTTCTGGGACTCAAGCCATCGGTGGATTGCCCATGGCTCCTAATGTCCAATTTGGCGAAAATTGCCCTCAAATCACGCACGTCGCTGAGGGACTCCACGCCATGGAGCGTGTCATTCTCGTGTCTCTCTTCCACCACCTTGCGAACCTCTTTGAGAATGGGTAAGCGGCCTTCCCCATTCGGCAGCCACCACTCCTCGACCCCCTCGCCCTCTCCGACAAGGTCGCTGGAAAGGCCCCAGATCTCGGCCATCTTTCTTCGGAAGGTCGGCGGGAAGATATAACCCAGCCTCTCGACCTCGGCCAGTTTTCTTCTCGCCCACATGGTATGGCGATAGTCCTTTTTCAGAAAGACCGTGGCAAGACCCAAGCTCGCATGCGCACCGAGGACGGCTCCGGCGGGAGCCTCTGGCCATCGATTGATTGCTTCGTAGATGCGACATTGCTCGAGGCTGATCTGTTCCAGGTCGGGGGGAATAGGTTGTTGTGAAATGATGCTCGTCTGGTATATCCGCATTTGCTCGATCCCGTACCAGTCAATCCACATGAAATTCACGGGCCACAGGGCGTCCTTGAAGAGCCCGCCGGGGATGTACGGATTGACAATGTCTTCGGCGGTCAGGGGTCGGGTCTGTTCGACCGGAAACTCTTGCACTCGGAAGTATTCATCATTGAACGACTCCATCTGCCGCTTTACGGTGTCCAGTCTCTGCGCGATCTTCTCGTTCTCAGCGGTGAATTCTTCCATGCTGATCTCGCCCTTGGGCAACTTGGCAAATAAAGAAGCCATGTCCATGCCCACGAGCTGATTGGACACCACAAAAAACGCTAGGGTGTTCTCAACATCGATGTCTCCTTCGGGGTCGTTGTCAATTTGAGCTTGATGCCATGTCACGTTGGCCTCGAACCACTGTCGATCCAGCCTCGTCTCGTAGCCCGACATGAGTCCCACGATGACGTCAAACCGGGCGTACCAGGTGAAAATGCGCCGGCTCACCTCAGTCTCCATGATGGTGTCGACCTTGTACAGGTCTAACAACATCGTATGTGCGGCACGGTGGTGGCCGACAAGGTTGACCCAATCTCCAAGGTACTCCTCAAAGAGGGCCAGTTGAAGCACGGTCAACAGAGTGGCCTCAGACACTTTGGCGTTCTGTTCCAAGGATTTCCTGAGCATTGACAATGACTTGCTGTGATAGCCGAGGAAGCGAGACAGTTTCCCGCGGGGCTGCTGGAGCTCATGATGATAGGCTGCGAATCCCACGATGGCATAGAGCAGAGGTTCATAGCTCAAGGCGAGGTCGATGAATTCATTGTGCACAAAGTCGGTGGGGTCAAGCTGGATGAAGTAGTGATAATGTGTCAGGTGGTCATGGTGGAACTGTAAATACTTCTGGAGATCCGATTTCAGCGTTTTTATCTTCGCCTGACGGGCATGTATTTCGGCCGACGCGCCCGACATTTGGAGGGAGGACGCTGGCGTGTCGGCTCGTGATCGCGAGCTCGACGTATCGGTGGATTGGGGGCTCGCCATGTCCTTGACTTTGGGTGGCGGATCAACCGTCGCCGGGTCCTTGTGCTTGCTGTTCGGTGACTGGGCACTCTGAGTCCGAGCATTGATGGAAGGTCTTGAGGTCGGGCTGACAGAAGCCTCTTCGTCCTCGCTTTCGTCCTTTATTGTCTCCAGCACCGACGGACCTTCCTCCTTATGTTCAGTCTTGGCCGTGCGTTCTTGTGGGCTTCGATTTTCGGCCTGTTTGGCCCGTTTCGAACTGGACGGAGGCTGTGGGAATTCGCATTCACGATTGCCCTTTTTACACCCTAAGCTGGTAAGTGGGCCTGCTCTGGGGAAAATGGCCAACACAGGACTCACTGTCACAAATCGGTCTTGTCTCATCACACTGACAAAGATGATCAGCAAGATATCATCACCATCATCTGCGGCAACTGCCGTAGTGTTGACGGATTGCCCACCTTGACTCTTCGGCTCCGACACGTGAAGCATCCGCTTCTGGTTCTGCGGTGCTTAATGCCGGTCGGCTCAATGCCACTTCCTTGCAAGACAACTCCTCGGCTATTGAAGAGATTCACATCTCGTTCGTACATTTGTTCAGCACTGTTGGGGTTGTACCAGAAAGCGGTTCCATCAAAGTGTGTCGGAGGTCCCGCAAGCCGTGCATAGGGTGTGTTGAAGTGACTTTCATAGATCGGGTACGGCGAGTCCATCATGGGAGGGACCCCCATGTTCATGCCATGGTCGTAAGGTCCACTCATTTTGTCGAATTCAAGTGGTCCAAGTCGGCTGAGAATGAGAGTGGTGCAGCCAGCAAAGTGGTTAAAACGTAGAGCACGTCCCGGCGGGACGACTCCGGACGTCAAGACAGTCCTCGGTAAGACAGGGTGGTCAACGTTCAGACACGAAGAACCCTGTGGTCGTTGTTCTTATCGTGCTATGGTGGTACGCCTGGGAGTAGTCGTAATGTCCGTGAACGGTCACAAGAGTGACAAGATCGCCCCAACGACCGGTATGCGAAAGAATGATAGAGACCGTTCCTGGATCAGCCGGTCTGTGATCTCGTTCAAGTACTGAAGCAGAGTTGACGGTCAAGATTCGACCACCAAGTGGAAGTCACCAATAAGGCTGAAGTGTCCATGCACCGATAGGACACCTGCTTATAGTTTCAGACCGGCGGAAGGCCCAGTTTCGGGTTTGCAGGGCCGCAAATTATTCAAATTCAGCATCCAGGCATCGAGCGGAGACGGTGATTAAATCCGAATGGCGGTCCAAGAATCGACGACGCGCGATCTCCAGGTCCACCGGAAATTTCTGACCACCAGGACCGCTTGATGGGCAGTGTTACAAGCCGGATCGTCAGTCGGCCTTGCGCCGTGCAAGGGAAGAGTGTGCAGCTACCAGATGATCGCCACAAAGTTTGAATAATGATCCAGGAACGAAACAGCGGCCAGCATGTCGGGCAAAACTAGGAACCGGCTGGACGTCCTGCAGCGGCCAGGGAGATGGGGCGAAACCGAGGGTGAACAGAGCGACAATTGGCAACACCTGTTCCACCAACGGTAGTGGTGGTATCTGGCGTCTGGTACAAAGTGAGGGAGGTTGAAGTCGAGGGGCTTCGTTCGCTTTCTTAGTCCTACAGCCGAAGAGGTGCGGCTCGCGCCAACCGCTATACCGCGCTGGTCAACGGGTGGTTCTGGTCGCGGCACGACCAGGGTTTCGACGGCGTCACAGCTCAACTTTGGGGAGCTTGTAGTGTCGTCAGACGGGACCAAGGGCCGAATGGATCCTCGAGGTCGATCCCACGTCGATCGACGCTGCGTCGAACCACCTGCACCCTGCGAGCGGCGACGACTAAGATGCCCCGTCAGAAATGCGCAACTCAAAATAACGGTCGGCGGCTTCCTCGGGAGGAGATGCTATTTGGGAGCACCAACGAGGTAGCCACCAAGCGTGCGCAGCGAACAGCGCCAGCCAGCGCCAGTATCGCAGACGGCATGATCTGCGTCCTCCATGAGCTCTAGATCGAATAGCGGGCGACCCGTGGCACGGAGATTTTGGCATCCTGAACGTGGGTATCCTGCATTGGTCCTGGACTTTGGGCGGTACGGATCACCCAGACCCCGGCTCCCGCAGAGACTATTGCTCGGCCGCCCGCTTCGCTCGCTCGAGGACAGCGTGCATTGTCCAGGAGATGGGGTTGACTGCCCGTGCTAGTCTGGCGGCGACGGCAAACGCCCAAGAAACCTGCAGCTACAGGTTGGTGGACGACCCAAGATCACAGTGGCAAGGAAATTGCCTTTGTCCGTCTAACCAGATGGAGCTCAATTGGCGGCCGTGTGTCGTAGCACCAACTGCCCCTCAATCCTCAGGAGGGGAGCACAGCGGGGCCTAATAATAGTGTTATTATTTTGACCAGGCTGTACGGGATGCCCTCGAGCTCAGAACGCTGAAATCAGAACGCAAGTCCAGAGGGAAAGACGATATTGATAGTATAAACCGCAGCAACCGCAGTTATCCCTACCAGCTTCGCTTTGGACAAGAAGGAGGCGTTGTGTAGTGAGCAGATCAGGCGTGGCCAAAGCGCGACTAACCCATCCAGCTGAGTTGCGGCCCGGCCGCTGCCCCACCGCATGGCAGTCCTTCAATGGGCACCAGTGGTGGGGTGGGGGAGGGAAGGGGAGAGGAAAGGAAGAGGGACCGGTCGTGCGTGGTAGGGGCCAGGGTGCCAGCCTGCAAGCAAATTCGAGCTGCTAAAGCCACGTTTTTCGGTCCGCAGACTTGGAAACGTTTCCTCAAAGCACTGACCTCCTCCCACGTTGCATCGATGGCGCCGCGCCGTCCTGGTTCGTTCAAGTCAGGTTTTGTGAGTTGAGCTCAGCTCTAGAATCCCAGGGTCGTCGATTGTCCGAGTGCAGCCTGGCCGCGCTCTCTCCCGTGTCGGTCCAGGTTGGGCCGAATAATTAGCAAGCTTGGTTCAAGTTTTAGAGGCCCGGATATAGTGCTGTGTCGCACCATGCTGAGCACACCCTCGAATTGGCTGTGATAGCATGAAGCATGCGCAGGCGGGTCCCCCCCGCCCCTCCAAAAGACCCCCATGCATCTTCATGGTGATCTGGTTCATGGTGTGACTAGCCGTAGCTATCCTACTGGCAGTCATGAGGGGTGTGCACCCTTCCGCCAGAGTATGGGGGGGTTTGTTCTTTTTCTGGCGTTGCCGGCGCTGGACTTCTCCCACCGTGGATTCCGTGATGTGGACACTAGTTAAATGGGGTCGGTCCCAGTCCATGCCCAAGGGGACCTCTTTTTGAGCCGTCATGCTCGATGATAGTGTGCCGTTCGTTAGGGCCAAAGGTATTGAGTGGTGCCATGGAGTTAGGGTTCCAATCATCAACGTAACTTGGTGGGGGGGCGGCGACAACTTGGACGCTCATAATTACGCAGATGGATGCCAGCTGTGAGTGATGCCAGTGTTTATTGGACGAACCATAGACTGATGCGCAGATCATATCCTGGATAAAGACTGTTCCATTCCTCACCAACGGCATTATTATTGCCCATGCTCACCTAGGATGCAGAAGGGAGGAGTGGATGGTGGCCCATTCTGTTCCTGGACCAGCCGTCCCGGAACATGCCCTGCAGAGAATGGTGGAGTGAGATGAACGAAACACGAACGCGGCGGGAAAGAGAAGTGTGCCGGTAAGTTATGTCCAGGGCTGTTGGCCAGGGAGGGAAAATCCCGCGCCACCACGGCCAAAAGGATGTGACCCGGGGGGTTTTGGGGTCGAGTCCCGTTAGCGGTCCAACACTCACGTTGCTGGAGACATGCAATGCGAGATAGCTGATCACAGCACGCCGCGAGGACGGTGATGTATCTAAAAATAGTGTGAGATTCATTAGCATGCAAGGTTGAGGATGGGAGGACGTGTGAGTTGAACGGCCTAAATGGGACTTAAACTGCCGTCACGTTACAGAAGTCGCAGGAAACGGGTAGGGCCGTAGCCTGTGGCCGCAAGCTGACTCTTCAGAAGAGGAGAGGATCGTCAACGAGGCTCATGCAGGAACTGCAAGGACCAGGTATGCCTTCTCTCCCACCAGTGCGTGGCGCCGCAGATGTCAATGGGCGTGGATGATGCTATGATCGTCACTTAGCAACCTCCTCCTTCCCCTCCACCATCCACCGCCCTTTCAGGCAACGTGGAGCCCAGAGATGGGGCCCCATCTAACGGGGCCACGTTCGCGATCTGGACCGAGCTGACTGGTCGATCATCTGCCACAGGGTGAGAGTCATAGTCCAGGTCCAACCAAGTTTCACAACCTCAATGAGAAGGGAGCCCATTCAGACAGGTATTGGTATTGGTATCGGAAAGCAAAGCGCAGAATCGCCCATCAAGCATAGGCCCAAGGGTATGTATATGCAAGCCAGCAAATGCCTGCCTCCATCCCGACCCCCATCCCATCCAACCAGGAAACCCTTCTGCCCCTCGCCCAGCGCATCCTCATCCCTCATCTGGTCGAGGCTAGACACCGATTACGAGGCGTCCATCTGTCGTCGCGAAATGTCAAATAGTCAAGATGCGCCAATTGAGAGGCCATTTCGGGAAAATATGAGAGGAAATTCGTCAACGGTCGTGGCGAGGGCAGGGCGCCGCAGAGCCCAGTGTCGAGAGAGCTGAGAAAAGAGACTCTTCCCCACCGCTCGATGCCCATTATACCGTGCCCGAACTCGTGCTCGCACTGGCTCCGGGTGAGTTGTTGGTGGTCGTCGTCGACTTCTCTCCAACGCCTTGTCCCCTGCACATGGGACAGCTGTTTCTGCCGGTCGTGAGCCACTACCGCGAGGTTAGCCTGTACATCACAGCGGGTCGCGGGACGTGTGCCTTACCTCATCAATACATTCGCGATGGAAAACATGGCGACATTTGTTAAGCCGCCGAATTTCCTCGGATGCTTCGTAATCACACAAGCAAATCAGACACCGATCGCCGGCGCGGAGAATGGTGGTCGAGTCATCCTCGTTCGAGATGGCCTCTCCGATCAGGTCGTCGCCCTGGACCACCAAGCGAAAGACTCCTCCCGCCGAGCTGACATCCTCCTCGGTGGCCACGGGGGGTTTGACGGGTCCGAGTAAGGTGGACAGCATCTGCATGTCCTCGTACGACGGGTTGTCGGTGAACAAACTCGGCATCGTAAATGCGGGATGATCGGGCGACACGTTGGTGCCGACCACGTAAATCAACCAGCTTCTTCCCACGCCGGCCGGTGGGTGGTCCGGCTCGACCACCCCGTTCCGCCTGGCGGCTCCAGATCCTAGGTCAGGACGTCGGCCAAATTCCGAGTCACTGCGTCGTCTTTGCCGTGCCGCATTGAAGGCGGATGACGGCGGGACACCCGTGTCTGATTCTTGAGGCTGATCTTCGTCCAGGTCAGGCAGAGTGGAACCATGTGCGGCGGCCGCGGTTGCGGAAGCGGACGACGGTCGTCGGTTGGGTGTCGCTTGACCTGACCGGAGATCTGCAGGCGTCGACGGCGGCGGGTGTGGTCCGGGAGGGGATTCGGAGATGGGAGTTGGCGCGCTCGTGGTCCCCGGTGCCGCCAACAAGGTGTTGTCGACCCAGGACGTGCTGGCCGCCGTTCGGGTCCGTTGGTGTCGTTGGCTCTCATACTGGGCAGGAAAGCTGAAATTGGTCATGGAGTGTCGTCGAGGATGAGAGCGCGTCCGGGCATCGGAGCGGCGGAAAAGAGCGCCAGAGCTGCCGTTGCGCAGCACATTCGCCGGGGGCAAGAAGGGAAGACTCAAGAGAGTGTCCAGACTGGGACCGATGCTCCCTTCACCGTTGCTGCCATCCTGTCCATGGGGCAGCGAACGGACGCCGACCAAGACCAAGGTCACCGAGCGGTCCGTGGTCTCACCGGCGGCGGTAATCGAATCCAGGTCCATCTGATCGACGTCGTGTGATTGCGCCTGTGAGGTGATGGGCGAGCCGTTTTCGTCGTTGGGAAACTGGAAGACCCTCATGAAATTGACGGGCGGGAGCTCTCCGTCAGCGGCGTTGACGTCGAGGTTTTCGCCCGCTTGCGCGGTCGCAGCGTCTTGTAACGTCTGCACAAAGTTCTGAATGCTGCCGTCAAACGCATCTCCGCCCAGGGGACGGCCTCCGGCAGCGCCACCGGTGGCGTGGCCCGAAAGCTGGGCGGCGATGGCAGCGGCGGCCAGTTGAAGCACCTGCGACAGTGGCGGGTGTTCTCCGCGACGAATGAGCCGAGTCGACCGGGACCGAAGGCCATGAGGAAATCGTCGGATGGTGCTCATGCCCGAGGTGATCCGAGGCGTGGCCAGCGCGTTGCGTGTCTCCGCTTCGACGGCGTCCAACTCGTGAGGCGAGTCGTCGAAATCGAGGCGAGGATCCGTACTGCTCAAAGGCGGGAGCAGGTGGTCCGACTCGTCTGCAAACGTGACACGACCGGGTCGTGTGGGGGACTCTTGCTGCGAAGCCGAACCGGGTGCCAGCTGGTCGGACGACGGGCCAAAAAGACTCGACAGCCGGGAAGGGAGAGAAAGTGAGTCGCGCACTCGGCTCAGCCGATCACGTCTGCGCAGAGAGGAAGGAGGAGGCGCGGGAACCACAGGAGGAGGAGGTGGTGGCGGAAGAACAACCACAGGTGTATTATTCGATAATGATGATGGTGATGATGGCGTGTCCCGCACGTCGTCAAAGGAAGCCGGGCTCGGACCGTCACGATCCAGCAGTTGATGGCTGTTGTTGAGCAGTGGGAAAGGACCTCTGATGACTCGTCGTCTGGGGTCGGCCCGCGTCTCGCCACGGCGTCTGATGGAGCCCGTGAGAGAGAATCGGTTGCTGACCTCAAAGGTCGACTGTCGCTCGTACACCGAAGGCCGCATCCGAAGGGAAGCGCCGTGACGGAGGGCACGTCCTTCGGCCGCGGTCTCCTCCCCGCTGTTCAAGAGCCCTCGTGCCACCGAGTCGGGGAGAAAGCGCGAACCCAGTCGTGACATGGTGGATCGACGCCGACTTCGACGATCTGCTGTGGTACGGGCGATGGGGGCGACGTCGGTCATGTCCAGGTCTCCGGTGCCCACCAACGGTCGTTCTTCCTGCTCGTCGACCATCTCGTCTGAGGGTGCCGGATGTCCCGCATCAGGCTGCAAGCTTGTAGATTCCGCCGCGGTCTGCCGTCGGAAAGTGTGAGACAGCGCACTCGGGCCATAAGTGCTCAATCTCAACGGGGCCGTTCTTCGAGACAACCGCGAATTTCTCTCCTCTCGATCGATCGACATGGTCTGACCGAGATCTGCGGTGTTTTCTAATCCTTCAAATTGTCCGCCACCGTCGTGGTCGCGAGGGATCGAAGAGGCGTTGCCCATGGTGCGATGGTCTGCGGGTCGCCTGGTCGACGGCGTGGCCTATTGAGACAGCATGTCCAAGGGTATGCACCTCGAGTCCGCTCGCAATTCGACGTCAAACGTCTGCCGCTTCCACGGAGGAGATGCGAGGACGGCAGGCGGGCAGCCAGGAAGAGAGTGATAACGAGGTGCGTTGGCGTCAGCAATCGACGTGTCTCATCGAGGCGCTTGTAGATTGAAGGAGCTTGAGAGGGAGCACATCCGGCCGTATACCGTCACCGTGACACATGCGGATTCATCGACTAGTCAGCTCATTAGACTCGACTCTCTTGGAGCGGGTGGTATAAGACAGCCTGAGGAATCAACCGGATAATGGCCGTGGAGGCTCAGTGATGGTGCCTTGCCAACACGGACCAGCTAGGCCAAGTCGTATGACCAAACACCAAATGCCCCAGGACAACAGCTTGACCAATAGAGGCCTCGATTTTCCCAACATTTGATATCCGAGCTTCTCAATAATTGTCTCCTCTGGCTCCCTTGATCTCTGCATGAAGCATGATTCTCACATATCCTGTCTGATATCATTCATCATCCAACCGCACGCGATGGTCGCCTCCCTCGTTCCTAGCCGCCACGTCGTGCCCGCCTACGATTACCTTGATGGCCACGATCTTTGCACCTCCGATCATCACGCGCCGTCGGTCGACTTCCAATGTAACGACGCAGGCCGATGGCACACGGAAACGAAAGCGGAGGCGAACAACCATCACGACGACGAGTGCGCCCGAGGGACATGAGACCGCAGGCCGAGATGGTCAAGAATCTGTCGACGACGATACATATTCGATTGAATATTCCACCGTGATCTCCCCTGTCGAGCGACGGCAGCGTCGTGTAGCCGGCCAACCTCTAGATAAGCCCGTTCCCACGTTTCCCTTCCCGCATGCAAAGCCCTCGCAGGCCGTCGAGCGAGAGAGCCGCGAAGCCCTGTCAAGATCCGCGACAGCAGCCGCACGCCGACCGCGCGACAACCTCAAGCCGCTCCACGGGCAGCACATTTCCGCGTTGACAGCAGTCGTCCATCGCAGTCTCCTCACGAGAGACTACGCTCGAGCTGCACGTGCCCTGGGTTTACTCTTCCGGGAAGATGCTGGCGCTCGGAGCGCGCACCTCCGCAGCCAGGGTTTCTGGGGCATAGGAGCTGAGGTGCTTTTGCACGAAGGGACGGCGAAACATCCAAGTCCGGTGGAAGCGGAGCAAGCTGTTGGAGCACCAAATCTCGCTCCCGAGAGGAGTCTCCCGGGGCTGTCGTTCTCACGCATGGGCTTTGAGCGTGCCCAACGGTACTACGAAAAGTTGATCATCCGGCATCCCTACCACAAATCGTGGCCCGAGTCAGTCAACTCGATCGATTTCTACCTGGCCATGTTCAATCTCTGGATCTACGTCGTCCAAGAAAACAGTCATCTGTCCGCGTCTCATAATGGCGGCAGCCAAGACGGGCTCGAGGATCTGTTGTCCCCATGGGAAGCGTCCGCGGGGCTGCAGGCGAAGATGAAAGAGCTCGAACAAGCAGGCGAGATTGCGGCCAGGATGGATGCATGTATGGCCAGCGTCCCGTACAGTGACGACTTGGAGATGGTTCGGCTCCGTGCGATGGTGGCACTGTGGGTGGCCGATCTCAATGACCAGTGCCTGTTCTACCTCGAACATGGGCAGCCGCCTCCATTGGACGAGATTATTGCCTCTCATGTCAATGGTCTCTCACTCGGTGGTCCCTCACTCGGTGGTTCCTCACTCGGTGGTCCCTTACTCGGTGGTTCCTCACTTAGTGGTCCCTTACTCGGTGATTCCTCACTCAGTGGTCCCTCACTCAGTAACCCCTCGCTCAGTGACCTCTCATTCGCCCACGACAGGCAGGGCACCGCGAATCTGTACGCTCGCGACTCGGCTACAGCACGTGATATGGCACGGCGACTCTTGGAACGGCTGGAAGGGCGTGAGCATCCCGCGGCAGAATGGAATGATTCGGATTGAAAACGGTACCAGATTCAGGCACAGAATCAGGTTTGAACCGTCTCACGATAGGGTTGGTGGGCACAAGCACAAACAAGCTTGTCATCCCTGCATCACTCACCCAGCACTCTCCACCTTTCTAACCCCATCCTGCCAAGTCTGTTACTGTCGCAATTACTTGCATTGCTCGGCTGCGTCTGCGGCTATCTCTCGCGAGGGCAGTGATCGCTGCTGGTGTAGGGCACGTGTGCCATTCTCTGCGCTCCTGTTCGAAAGTCGGTGAGGGTCGGAGGCAGGACGCCAAGCAGAAAGCCCCAAATATTGTCCCTTTTGGCACGCGCCGAATGTTGGGCGCTGATTGGGCATTGGCACTCATCATTGCTTCTCTACCATTCAGCTTTGTACTGGCTATTCCCACAAACTCAATCGGTTGTCGGTCATACGCACATGTTGTTGGTGGTGGTGCTAGTCAGCGGGCTCCTCTCTCGCGGGCGTCCCCTCGGCGTTTTCACCACTCAATCTACCATATGGCGATATTCCCGATGTTGATTCGCCCGTATGCACACTTCCAATCTCAGGGCATTGTGCTCGTGATGAATTTTCATGCTCCAGTGCAGATTCAGAAACTGTACAAGAGGTGAGGATGCTGCCCAACAAGTTGAATTCGTGCGCTGGCCCTTTCTCCGTGAGTGCTGGGTGTTCGTCGTCGTCGTGGGTACCGCATGATGGAGGACGTACAAAAGCTGGGCTGGGCGCAGTTCCAAAATGCCAAAGTCGAATTCGGCCTGCTGGGCATGGGTGTCGTTGCCTTTGTGGCGGCGATGGTCGCCGTGGCCTACAAGTTTGCCGGCCTGATGGATTATGACAAGCTCCCCTTGGTCGCGTACGTCAAATTCGTGTACGCCAGCTTTCTCAAGCCGCATACGGGCAAGGCCGATGGTGGTCAGCAGTCGGCGCTGGAGAGCTTCTATGCCGCACAAGTAAGTGGGCCGACCACTCTCGTCTCGTCCCTTTCTCCTTCTCCCCACTCAACGAAAACAGGCGAATGTGTACGATGCCACCAGGAAGCGGCTTCTGCAGGGCCGGGAGGACATGCTCTCCCTGCTAGCCGCTCAATTGCAGTCCCGGGTCAAGCGGTCGGCGGAGGGCACAGGCAAGCCCATCTGGTACGATTTGGGAGGCGGCACGGGCTACAATATCGAAGTCATGGACCAGTTGGTGGGTGTGGAACGGTTTTTCGATCACGTTTTTCTCGTCGATTTATCCCCTTCGCTGTGCGAAGTGGCCAATCAACGGATCCAGCAGCATGGTTGGAAGAACGTGACGGTCCTGTGCCAGGACGCCCGGACAATTGCGTGTACAGCGGGCACCGCTGATCTGATCACCATGAGCTATAGTTTGTCCATGATCCCCGACTTCTACGGCGTCGTCGACAGGATCACCGGTCTCCTGGCTCCGACCGGTTTGGTCGGCATCTGTGACTTTTACGTCCAGAGCATCGTGGACATCTCGTCGAGGAATTATATTGGAGGAAGTTTCAACCGTCATGTCAACTGGTTTGGTCGCATGTTTTGGCGCACCTGGTTCGATGCCGATCGAGTGAACTTGGACGGCGGCCGCCGTGACTATGTCGAATACCGCTTCGGCACCATCTTGTCGACGAGCGAGCGCAATTATCTCCTGGGAGGGTGGGTGTCCATTCCTTTCGCGAAGAACACGGAGGAAGTCTCTTTGTTTCGTCGGGGTCATGGATCACTCTTGATCTTCCCCGTCGGAAGAACCGAGAAGATCTTGCTCTCCGGGCTGCCTGCTGACGGACAATCGTGTTCTAGGATTCCCTACTACATCTTCGTTGGTTGTCGGCGGGATGCCGACAAGTTGGCCGGTCAGGCGGAAGAAGCACTCGAGAAGATTGACGCCGCCCTGACCGAATCGCCGTATCTGTCGCCCACCAAGTTTCGCGAGCAGCAGGCCTTGGAAGCACAAAACAGCATCCGATCGAAGCAGTTCGAGTCGGCCATTGTAAATCTGAGCTCCAACCTCCCTCTTCCGTCGGCGTTCTATCAACAACATTCGTGGAGGATATACTACAACGAGTTATTGAAGAAACACGAGCAATTCGGCCACGAGTACATTTACGCTTTCACCTGGGAAGATCCGAAAGTCGACCGTCAGCTGCTGCAAATCACCAAGGACGACATCATCTTGACGATCACCAGTGCGGGAGATAACATTCTCGACTATCTCCTGGAACAGCCCAAGAGGATACACGCGGTCGACCTGAATCCGAATCAAAACCACCTGCTGGAGCTCAAGGTCGCCGCGTTCACCGCCCTGCCCTACGAGGATTGCTGGGACTTGTTTGGAGAAGGGCGCCATCCGGACTTTCGCGACCTCCTTCTCCACAAACTGAGCCCGCACCTCTCCAGCCAAGCGTTTCAATACTGGCTGAATCGTTCCTGGATTTTCACCTCCAGGGGCGGACTGTATGAAACCGGCGGCTCCAGCCATGCCATCAAGCTCGTCCGAAGACTCTTGCACGTCTTTGGCCTCACCACCAAAGTCCGGACCATGTGTAAAGTGGACACGTTGAACGAGCAACGGGAGATCTGGCCCCATGTCCGAAACGTGTTGTTGAGTTGGCCGCTGCACTGGGCCGTGGTGTCAACGGAATGGTGGGCGTGGAAGGCCGCAGGCGTCCCACCGGCGCAGCGAAAGCTCATCTTGGACGAGTATGCCGAACGGACGAACCAGCCCAAGGGGAAGCGAGTGTACGGAGAAGCGGTGTGGCAGTACATTGTCGACACCCTGGATCCCGTGGTCGAGACGACACAAATCAGCCGTGATAATTACTTTTACTACCTGTGTCTGCGGGGGCGCTACTCAAGAAAGTCAGAGTGATCGAGAATGTGCCCCAGTGCTCTCTGCTGACACCGTCATCACAGGTGTCATCCTCGTTACCTCGGTGTCAGAGCTCATGCCAAACTATCGCGACCGGGCACCTTCGACGGGCTGCGAATTCACACGGATGAGCTCATGGAGGTCATATCGCGAATCACTCCGTCGACATTGACCATTGCCATTGTCTGACCACCCCAGATGCCATTCTGTCGCGCTCACTGACCTCTTGGCAGCTCATGGATTCGATGGACTGGTTTAATCCTGCCGAAGCGACCGCCCTCGAGCAAGTAGTCGCCCTAAACAAGGTTCTGAAGCTCGGTGGACGCGTCTTATTCCGCTCGGCGGCCCTGCGGCCTTGGTACACCGACCTCTTTGAGCAGAACGGCTTCGAGAGCAAATGCGTGGGAAGGAGAGATCCAGGCAATTGCATTGACCGGTAAGCATCGCCTTGGGCCTGCGTTTGAAGACTGGGCCGCTGTGCTAAACGAAATGCTTCTTAGGGTAAATATGTACGCCTCCACGTGGATCTGCACCAAGAAGGGAGATGTCGGCTCCAGTCCAAAACTGTCCAAGGTGACCACGGCGACGACATTAGAAGAGCTCCAGATCTAAGCCGAACGGAGACTGTTAACATCGGGTTTTACAGTACGGCGGCGCACCGAAAGAAAGGAAGACTAGACGATTGGATTGATTCCGCGGAACATAGGAGCTAACCTCACGAGCTACCTATATTTGATTCTAGCCATGACAGTTTGCCATATAAACGATCCATGAAACTGCACTGAATTTGCATTCAACCTGACTGTCCGTGTCGATGGAACCTGATAGATCTGCTTTCCTTCACGCGCCACCCTCTCTCTTGGCATACTCATCCTCCATCCTCTCCTCGTACTCCCTGCCTGCATCGCTCACCTCTTCGATTTTCCTGCCCGACGTGGCGGCGGTGCTTTCCTCACCTCGTTCTCCGATCCGGCCGCCTCCAGGGGGGAAATATGATGTCTCCTCGAGGGTCGGGTTGCCCGTCCCCTCTTGCGTGCGGCGGATTGTAGTACCATCGCGGTCATTAGAGAAGCCTTCTTCGGTGTATCGCTTGGTCGTGCCCGACGGGTCGGTGCTGGAGGAGCTGCTGTAGGTGGCCGAGGCGTAGGAGTATGATTGACGAGAGGACATTGTGAGCGCTTTGTTCTTGTGATACTTCTGCTCAAGACTACTTCAACGTAGGAGCACGGTCATATTTCACATCATGCAACATCACGTTCACAGGCACGGGCCTTTTGGCGAACATTGATCAACTCCTGCCGCTGGTGGAAGGGGATTATGTGTGGGGTCATATCACGTGACACATATATATTGGGTGTGACGTCAGTCCTGCAACAGGGTGGACATGCCAACCTTTGCAACATTTACTCCCATCGTTGACAGTTAGTGGTGGTTCACAATCCCTGCCACAGGGCAGACATGCCAACCTTTGCAACATTTACTGTGAGCATCGTTGACGGTGAGTGGTGGTTCACAATCCCCACCACTTGCTGACTTCATCCCGTCTGCTGGTTGATGAGGTGAGTCGCTGGATCCTGTTGCCCGCCTTCCACCCTCCATTGGCAAATCCACTTGACGTCAAGCCATGTCGCGATCAAGACTCGTATTCGATCAGTGGCAACTGCTCAAATTGAGTATAAATTTCAAAACCCCAGCTCGTACTTTCCATTTTTCTTTTGACTTTACGAACCGCGTTCAATTTTCTGTCACACTCAAGCCGATAGCAACATGTCTGGACAGCAAAACAAGAAACCGGGAGGCATCCTCGGCGGTCTAACCAGCACGGTCGGCCAAACAGCCGCCGGTGTTACGAATACTCTTGGAGATACGGTCTCGACAGTGGGAAAGGGGGTCGGCGACACTCTCGGAACCGCTACTCAAGGGGTACGCTGGTCAATCTGTTTCTCTCCCTCTAATCCACAAGAGCTAACCAAATTGACCGTCAAACAGATCGGAGACGTCACCAAATCCGTCGGCGAGCAGGCAAAGGACACGACCGACTCGGTTGGCGGCAAGCAAACGACCGAGAATCCTCTAGGCTTGTGAACAGGCGGGCGGAGAGATCCTCCTGAGGTCGTCTCGCCTCATACATATCGATGGATGAACAGGGAAAATGCTCTAGTCTAGCAAGTAGCAATACTGAGAAAATGGATGTTCTCACTCTCGTGGCCGACCAACTTTACACAATGGCTCCTGGGGAGGTTTCGACCCTGTTTGATCACTTGCGCACATGTGCAAAATTGTCCACATCTAAGAATAGTTCCAGCTATGCTACGCTGTGTTAATGTGTCCCGACATGCAGAGTGACAGTAGTCGAGCAGTACCTCATGTGCGCCTCCGGTAGCAGCCTTCGCCGTCCTCCATCCAATCGTAACACATATCCCATGACTATCAAATCGATTTAACCTAATGTGTGCTCTGCTAGAGCTCAATGTCATACTCCTCGCCGTCCGAAGAAGCCGTGGAGCCGCTCACGTCGTCCGTGCCATCCAAACATATCAGGCCGAAGAACGCCCTGTGCTCGCACTTCCGTCCATGCTCGGGGGGCACACTGGTGGCAGTCGCGCTGAGACTCGGCGCTGATGTGATGGGTACCGAGGCTGTGGTGGCACCTGCGCTGGAACGATCTCGGCATCCAAAGAAGAGGCCGGGCGTTTGGCATACATGGGGGTTCGCGGTCGGTGTGGCCTTTGTCGGTGACGGAGTCGATGACGGTTGGGCTTGATCGCGACAGCCAAACCAGCCTGGATTGCGGCAACTGGTGGATGTAGACCTGCTAGTTGTGGACGTGGTGGGAGTCGAGGATGTTGTCAACGGCGCACTGACAGTCGGTGGTGCGGTGGTGGTGGTAATCGTGATGTTGACCTGTTCCTTGCACCCAAACCAGCCTGCCGTCGCACAGGTCGTCGTCGTGTAGGTCGTGGTGATGACCGGAGTGGACGACGTTTGAGTTGTGGTTGACGATTCGTCCAGGCAGCCCCACCAACCGGGTGTCTCACAGGTCGACGTGCGCGTTCGGGTGGAGGACGTCGTGGTCGATGTCGACGTGGTCGTCGTATCGGAGCCATTACTCTCAAAGTAATTCCAGTTGAAACAGTCGACACATTCGTGGTCTGGAATGCATTCTGGCACCTCGGAATACGCCTTGATGACATCATCAATGACCACGTGGATTTTGTGGTTACCGATTCCCACCCGCCAGCCATAATCAGACACGGTGTCATAGACACATTGAAACCCGGTATGGCATTGTGATTCCATGGCATACCCGCCCAGCGTACAGGTGGCTGTTGCTCCGTTACATGTTCCCATGAAAATGGGGTCGGCAGTGTGGCCAAAATGATACACTCCAGTATTCGTCCTGCGTGCTCGACGCTTGTCGGATGATGGAGGAATAGGAAGTCCAAGTCGATCTGCGGCCAGATCCTCGCCTGGAGCCTCAAAGGTCACGGTGGGGATGCCAAATGTCAGACCGAGCAAACTGCTGACGGCTCCACCCAGTGAGTGGCCCACCAGCCAGATGTTCGACTGTGGATAGAGTTCGGTGATGTTCGTATAGAGGTCGATGGCGGCGCGATAGTATCGGTTCTCTTTGCGCAAGGCTTTGACGACACAAGTCTGGTTGCAGGTATATGTGCTCGAGTAGCAGTCGCAGACCTGGCGCCAGAAGTATTGCCCGCCTTGGGCGCAGCAACAGCTGAAGAAGAGGTTGTCATTCAGTTTGTCACTGGTAGTGGTCCCGTCTCCGTCGAACACCGCCGGGGATGTTCCCTTCAGACTCACAATGACTGTCTCATTGCGTTGGTCGGCAAAGATGTGGCCACGAAGACCGTCGCCTTCCCACCCGAAGCCTTGAGAATGGTTATAGCCCTGAGACACATCTTGCCAGTCCCCTTCGCCCACTATTGGGACATAGGCATTGGACGCGATCGTCGCGAGGTTGATGACGGTCTCCCGATCCGTGACGTTCGGACTCTGCACTTCATCCAGCGTCCATGCGGATACATCCAGCTCTACCGGCTGGCCTGTCAACCTCGCCTCCCACAGATATTTTTCTATGCTGGATGGCTGTCGGTCTACCAACCGTTGAATATGGATCTGTTTAGACCGGGCCGAAAGATGCGGATATCCTTCCACTGGCACCGGCCACTCGTCATCGGCGGCGAACAGCAGCGTCGACTCGGGGCGTATATCTAATCGTTTATGGAGGTCCGGGTCCTGGTACGTGCCCCGGTGGAAGATATGTCGCAAGGTGAAATCGTGCAGGCCGTCCTGCTCCGGCGCAGGCGACGGGATCCATGGCTCAACAGCGGGGGCCTGCCCGGCGGACCCGCGACCAGAAAGAGCCAGGAACGACAGCAGAAGACCTGCCGTGGCCCTCTTGGTCGATGTGCATGTTTCCCTCTGATTCCTCGTCTTCATTTTCGCCGGCCGACACATGAATAATGATGCGTGTGGATGATCGATGGAAGATATGGCTAGAAGTAGACTGGCCTGTTGACGTCGATGGGGGCCGGCGTGACCACCACTGCAGGCCAATCACATTCACAGCAGCGGCAGCACAATGAGTACCTTCTTTGAGTCCTCGCCTCAGTGCTCATGGCTGACCACGCTGACTCGCTGATCCAGGCTGACCAAAGCAGTGGCCTGAAGCTTTCTTGACACATGTATACGTCTCATGTCCCCCTCCCGGAGCTCTAGTCCGGAGCTCTAGTCCTGCCATCACCCATTCTTTGCCGGACCCCCCCTCCACGACGACTTCCGTCTCCGACAGAAGTCTGCATCAACGGATAGAACAGGATGTCGAACAACGTGTCGACGGGCTCGGCCAGGTCTCAACCGTCTACTTTGTCGACCAAGTCCTTTACGCGGTACGAGCCTCCATCTCCGGCAACGGAAAGGAGTCGAGCGAGCACATTACAGCCGACGCCTCCGATCAAGTCCCCCAAGTTTGATAATGAGCACGAAGATGTCTTCGACGGATCTGCCAACGAGCAGGACCCCCCACCGTTGCCAGATACGGGTCGCTCGCAGAGTTTGCCAGAACGATTTGACGAGTTGCCAATCGAACTGGCGAGCTTGACCGATAGGTAATATGTCGGTGCATGTGTCGAGACAAAGCTGACCGCAGACTCCAGATTTGTCGAATCTTTAAGGGTAAAGGCCTACAACGAACCGCCGACCATAGATCAACTATCCGAGTTATTTCAAGAATTCTACGCCCGAGCTTCTTCGAGCGTGTCTATACATATCTCTGCGCTGATGTCCCGGCTGAATCGCGACACATCACCCGGGCCTTCCAAGCCGTCTTCCCGCTCCAGGACTCTGACGACCAAACCGAGTAGTGATGCGCTCAAACCTCCGGACAAGCTGGGCGGGTCCCGGCAGATGTTGACCGCGTCCGAAGTCACAGAAAGGCGCAAAGCGCGGAGACTTCTGGAGTACAAAAGGGTGTTGCTAGAAGAGGCGGTCGAAAGAAGAGCTTGTGAGAAAGTTTATGACAAGATTTGGCGCCACAAGAGTACGTTGGACGAAGTTCGAGATGAAAAGCTGAGGTCCAAAACGGCCGCATTGGCATTGGTCGGTATTGGCCTGAAAGACTTGGGGATCGAGATCGATTCGGATGGCACCAATAGCGCCGAGGACGTTCAAGAATCTTTGGCCCCTGCTCGCGAGGGACTGGCGAGAATGAATGAAGAACACTATCCATTGGGAAAGCTGCAGCACTTGACGGCCGCGCACAAAGCCATCGTCGACACTCTCTCCACGATCCATCCGTCTTCGTCGTCGGCGGATGAAATCCTCCCCACGCTGATTTACACCCTGATAACATCGCCTGTCGAAGGAATCAACATCATCAGCAACCTCTATTTCATTCAACGGTTCCGGGCGACGAGCAAAATCGACGGCGAAGCGGCCTACTGCCTGACCAACCTGGAAGCTGCGATTAGTTTCCTTGAAAATGTGGATCTGACCACCCTTCGTGCGGATGAGATGCCAGAAGGACCAAAGAAAACCACCTCTGAATCGGGACCCGCCGAAGTCGAGAAACTGGACCCCTTTCCCCCGCTTCCTGGAACCGCGCCGTCGGCCTCTCCACCCACGACGGCAACGACGGATTCAACAGCGTCCGGCGAGAGAACAGAGACGACTTCTGTATCAAGTATCAAAGCCTCTCTGGAAAAACCGGCCATGCCTACTCGTCATCAGCGCACCCTCTCCGATCTCCTTCAACCAATCAGCAATGCAAATGAGGCAGTGCGCTCGACGGCAGAGGAAGGCTTCAAGAACATTTCCAGCACTTTAGACAACAGCTTCAAATTTCTCTTCGGCAAGCTCAAGGAAAGGGGCTCCGAAGACGCCAACGCTGAAGTCATTGTGCCTAAAACGTTAGACGAAGCAAGGCGACTGGTCAGCCGGCCTCTCACGCCCGAGGACGACGACCACGGCGTCAGTGACACAAGCTCGACGGCAGAGAGAGAAGGCGACATCACGCACCCCGGCAGCACGCACCTGAACAAGACTGAGGACAGACTCCTTACACTCCTCGGAGGCCGGAAGGCCGGTTCAGTACGCGAACGTAGCGTTGACAGCGTCAGGAGCAATAGTAGCGCCAAAAAGGTCGCCTTCGCCGGTACAGCTTTGTCGAGCGAACAGGCTGTGGGAGCAAAGCCCCCTCCGCCCGTGCCATCGACCACCGCCCTTGACTCCGTCAAGAGTTTCGGCACCAGTCTCAACCCAATCAACCACATCGGATCGGCCCTGGGAGGGGCATTCCGCGGTTTCGGGAGCAGACCGGCCGCTCATCCATCACCACCTCCCACGGTTGTGGTTGAGAAGGAGAAAGTCACACTGCAGGCACCCGATGAGGACGAAAAGGCCAAGATACGCGCCCATCCGCCTATAGCACAGTTCATGGCCATGACGGACGCGAGTGAATTAAAGATTGGCCAGGTGCCCGAGTTACTGAAAGATTATCAACGGCTAGCCAGAGTGCTGGGGAGGCTGGTGGTGAACGATGCCCGGGGCAAGGCGAGCTGAGCCGTCCTAAGACTGGTTGGTATCGTTTCTGTCCCCACTGTACTTGTTCACTAGAAAGAGGATGTGCATAACTACCTACCAGTTTGGACAAGGAAAATTAGAACAACAAAGACCCGTTCCTGTAACTGTAGCTGTGTGTATGACCCGTGAGTGTATGAATATATGAGATGAATCCATCTTCGATGCTACTGTTTCGTCTTTGGGTACTTGGCCCTCGCGTCGTTGCCTATGATATATGCCTCTGTTCCCCAAACATTAGTAGCCTTGTTGCTGAGAGGACTGGTCATACTCTATGGCGCGAACGCACTACTATTATTCATTCTGACTTTCTGTCAAGCACTTCGTGTCTCCTTCAGAAAGTGACGGTCTCCGGACTTGGGCTTTCTTGACTCACTGCAGCATCCGCAACCGGGGACAGATGTATGCCTCTCTGCTGTCAGACTATATCCCCACCAGTTGATATCGCCGACCTAAAACGGTCTATGGATCCTTAATCCCCATTCCATGTCTCGCAGCTCCAATTTCATTATATTAACACAGGGTATCTATCGTATTATTATTCGGCCGTCTTACCGTCACCCATGTTGAACCCACGATCTGCGAGTCATGCCTTCTTTGGCGTACTTACACCACCAGCATTGCGCCCCTCGATCAGCTCGTCACCACCCTTCTTCAAGTTCCTCAACTGATCATCCACCTCGGCCGTCTTGATCAGCACCGCCTTCTGGCGCCGCTTCACCTCCATCTCATACTTGAGTGCAATTTTTCTCCTCTCCAGTCTCGATCGCATCAACGCTTTCATATCGTTGGTGAATTTCTCAATAAACCAGTCTCCCGTTTCTTCACGCTCGGCGTCCGTCTGCGACTTGAACATGTTTCTCTGGTCGTCTTGGCGCATTCTGGTCAAATTGTGAAGCCTCTGACTGAGGGACACAGGGTTACCGTGGGCATCGACGGCGGGTTCGGCTGGAGTCACACGAGGGTCGGTTGAGAACGGTACTTTATCTAGGTCATTGAAGGACATCTCCTTCAAAGTTTCCAGATCGTAGTCCAATTCCTCGGGGTATCGTCTGGCTAGAGGGACTGCCGACGGCGACTGCTCCTCTTCGGAGGACGACTCATGGTATGAGGAGACCTTGGAAGAGAATCTCTCGGTCACAGGAAGCTGGCGGGGTTGAGGGGCCTCCACTGACAGGCTGGCCGTTTTCCGAGTCCCGGCTGCTTTATGAACTTTGAAACGGTTGGTGTTCTGGGGAGGTGGTGCCTCATGGACGAGCATTGCATCGTGCTCGATAGCCTTTTTCTTATGGACAGGCATGGGCGGGTCGGCTGTGAGGACGGGAGCCACCTGCTTCTGGCCGGCATCCTTCTTCGGCCGCGAAAGGGCATGGACACCAGGCGCAGCTCCGGCTTTGGATGGTGTGGTATCCCAGTTGGGATTATCGTTGTCGACATTTAAATATTTTCCTTCCTCATCCTCGATCATGTCAATATCATATTCTGTGTCAGTATAATCGTGTTTGGTCGTGCCATGTCCAAGGGCGTCAAGATCCCTCAGCTGATCGCCTTGAACCTTCCGTTCTTGATCAGAGACATATGGCCACTCTGAAAGAAGACGGAAGTTTCGGTATCCCTGCTCATGGTTTTGAACGTCTGTGAGAACTGGAGGAAGCTGATTGTGCCCCTCATGAAATGCCAACCCTTTTTGGCCTGTATAATGATCCCCAATGCCTGTGTCATCGTCATAGTTGAAACTCTGGGTATCGTCGAATGCGGACGGTGGCGGTTGCTGCTACTGGAAGTCAATCTCTTGACAAATCAAAATGAATTAAGATCTCCCACCTGCTTTGGCGGTCTCACTTTGGATGCTGCACGAGGTGGAGACGGATGTGCAGCGGAATGTGTCTGCTTGGGAGCCTTTTTTGGTAAAGCTTCTGGAATCTCAACTTTGAGTGCCAGCGCTGCTGTACGAGAGTTGACTCGGACAGTGTCGTCGGGACTCTTAACCCGTTGCTTGCGGCTTGTATTGCTCTGCCGCTGCTGAGATCTCTCACGCTGCTCTGTGCCTGAACGTTCGGGTCGATCAAAGGCTGCGTGGCCGCCGTCCCGACTTTGGAGGTAACCGTTGAGAGGCATGGGGCAGTTGGACACAGTAAACTAGGAGAATCCTCCGTGGCCAAGCACTCCCAATGCACAGTTCGTAGGCAAAATACTGAGCATGTTGAAGTTGACACCTTGTGGGAACGCGACCATGGAGTTTAAGTCGGCGCGCTGTCACGTGACGACGCTGCCGCAGCCACAGGCAGACTGAGGTGCCTTTAATTATTGTGATGAAAACTTCTTTATATTTTCTAGATTCTCTCGGTTGTTCATGAAGTCCCAATAGTGTACACTTCGATGCTCGACGTTATTTCATACATCGCTGACATAGGATATCACCTGCTCCTAGCACTTTCCACATCGCCGACTTTGTACCTGCTTCTACTCCCCATTTCATCTTCGCCATCCATGCCCATACCAGCAGCGGTAAAGGCGCTGCCGTGGCCCGTTTCAACACCTCGTCTCACTGCTTCCAAGCTCGTCATCTTCTTGCCACAACCACAGACTCTTGGTGCAATCAACTTGTCGATGGCTCTCTCACCGGATCTGTTATCTATTTTTACTATCTCCGTGGGTGTTCAGGTGCTTAATAGAAAGGCTATCAGGGTGCAAATCTTCGCCAGATGGCTGACCGGGACTGGACTGCGTAAGAGATCCATTGATGTCGGCAAGGGACCAAGCAAAGACTGCAACATCTCTGATGGTGATCATAAATCCAGTTTCGGCAGCTTCGGACATGGCAGATAATCTATTGGACAGAGGAACCGCAGTCTCCTGTGATGGTGATGGCATGACCGGTTCCGGAGCCCAAGGTGAGGCGAAGAGGCCGTTGGCGTAATTGGAGGTCTCCACGACACCAAGTGCATGAGGGACAAGTGGCCTCGCACGTCGCAGCACGACGACGAGGCCGTCTGATGTGCATGAGACCACAGCTTCAATTTCCAAGGGAGTGCTTTGCAAATTTTCTTGCAGAGTCGACGATTTGTGCAAAGCAGGACGCTCAAAGATTGCATCATTGGCATCGCTGTCGAGGTCTGTGCTCTGATTTCCCAAAGACGACTGCTGGGTTTGTTGGTTCGGCGCAACGCCACGGGGCTGACCATTCCGTCGAGGACCGCGTGAGCCTTCAACTTGTGGCACGTCCCGGCTCCTCGATCGGCCACGACAGCCAGAGCCAAGCTGTGGTGCAGAACGGCCGGCCAACTCTGGAGACCGTCTGCCATCGGCATGAGAACTCGTGGCATCGTTGGCCGCCGACATGCTGGAGCTCAAATGCAAGCCAGGCTGAAAGGGCACGCTGCCATCCTCATCCTCACCGCTGTCCTCGGCGTCGGGCATGGACTCGGAGTGTGCTCTGCCGTCATCTTTCAGTGGGTCACGATACCAAAATCTCAGGTAGGCAATAGAATCGTTGGCCTTTGCACTTTCCAGGCATTTGACAGCATCCTGCAAGCAGTTTTCCGCGATGCAATAGTAGAAGCTCTTTCCCACCAGCTGTTCAGGGTGGAGTCCGAAAATGTTCGTGACACCTCTGGTGGCAAACATGATGGTCAAAGTGCGGGTAAAGCGATTGAGGAACAAGGCTGCTCTCGGCTCTCGGGAATGTGACTGTGGCTCCTGACAGAATTTGTCGGACAGAAATGACAACATGCGGTGTCGAGGAGACGAAGAAAAGATCCGCCGTACACCGGCCCCCTCGATGGCCCGTTCTGCGCGGGCGTTAGGAAGATAGCCAAAGGACAAGGATGGGGCGGGCAAATACGTCGAGCTTTGGGCCCCTGTCGATAAATACTGGTGCTTGCCACAAGGACATCGTACACGACAGTGAAGACGCATTCGCAGCGAACCCACGACCCATTCTTGTGCTTGATTCGACAGTAGTTGAGTACGGCCGCCCGGTCGAGGTGGATGCTTCGGCTGAGCACAGCTCGGGCGAAATGGATCTCGTCCGGATGGAAGTACTTCCAGCAAGAGGTGCCTTTGACTTCGTGAGGCAAGTAGCCCAATAGGTCCTCAATCGAGTCAGAGCAGTAACGGATGCGGGCATCTAACGACAGATCTATGCACCGTGTTAGCAGAAACGAAGTGGCATCCATCACGGTGTATGAACAGACCATGAACTGTAATGAAGACGGTCTCCATGATGACGGCCACCACCAAGGCGTCAGGCCTCTATACTGGGAAGCCTGAGGAGACGCTGGCCTCGATGCCCGAGCATGAAGGGGTAACGGCTTTTGTACCTTCAGCAGACCAAGTATTGCTGGCATGTGTTCATCTGAAGGAGGCAGTCCAGATCCGGGCTCTCAGCGACCATGGATGTGGAGTTTGCCAGGACAGGGGGGGAAGAACGAGATTGAATGAAGGGTTAGGGAATGAGCAACATCAGGTCAAAGCCTGCAGAAAAGCTCCGCGGGAGCTGATGATCACCGGTGAAATGTAAAAGGGTGGCCACAGGGATTGACTGTGCTGTACACTCGTAGACTGTTCTTCGCCGTGGGTTCAGCGAGTTTTGAAGAGTCTTTTCGTCTCACGTTCGCAGATAATGTGCACCGCCAACGTCGTATTTGCGTTGGACTCGCCAACTAATGGCTTGCATGAGGCTGGCAAGGACTGGGTGGAAGCCGGGCCCATTGCCAAAGACCCGCGGCGCCACAGAAAGAGTGGGGAGGAAAGCAACAAAGTGTACGACATGACTGGTCGCACGGAGGAACCGACGGAGACCGAGAAATGGACGGGATCTGACCGTCACTGATGCGGCGCAGATGAAGATGAAGCACTGACTGGTCAAGGGAGGCAAAGCAAACAATGCCAACCAGGCTTGGACAACAGTTCGGCGAGCCCTCAACCAAATATTGTCCGTCGCCCACCAATGTTAGCTCTCTCAGGCCAAATGACGACTCTTTTCGCCTACGGGGCTATCCGAGCCCGCTATTAAGGAAGCTCTCCTGTAGCTGATAGCAAATCCATCGGCTCCTTGGCTTGCATGGCAGGATGCGTGGCACCCATGCGATGCCCAGGCCGGAGTCAAACCAGCTCAGTTCTTGTGCGACTGGCATTGACAGCAGTCTTGCGGCTGGCAACTGTGTCTTTGACGTCCAGACTAATTGCCTTGACAGCGACCTTTGAGCTGCAGCAAACAGCCGATTATGGCAGGGTCGGCTCACGTCTGCGCCACTCGAAATTTCTTGCTTCGGGGGGGTGGCCGACTGCCACAGGGCAGTATGATCAGTATGATCGATTACGAGACGGAGGTTCCGAGATGAGAAGGGAAGAGGTGAGGAGGTCCGAAGTGATGAGGTCCAAGGCGCATGCTAAGGGACTTCACTCGGAATTCCAGACTCGAACGGACAGAGACAGCTTGGCGACGGCCAGGATATCATTGAGCTGTGACCAACCCTTGAGCAGATCCGAAAGGTAAGGACTGACATGTACATTTACGTGGATCGGTTCAGAGTAAAATTATCCTCATGACGGCGGAATTCGAGAATGAGAATCCGAGATGACGCCTGCTCGCAACTCAGCCAGTCCTGGGCCCAATGTCGCTAGGAATGGATATGCATGGGCATTGTGCTCGATCGCCCACCCATGTGTTGGCTCTCGTGTCGCTCGTGGCCGTAGTCTGATGGTGCCGACATGACCTCAACTCGTGACACTATTCGTCCCGTCGAACAGGCACGTCCTAGCTGAGGCATCGAGCACGTCCTGAAACGACGGGCCCGTATGCCCGCTCAGTTTCATATCTTTCTCTTGACCAGACCCTTGAAAAAGTCGAAACTGTTGGCATCACTTTGGAGGGTGTATCGCTTGCCCGTTTCGCGATCCTCCCATCCCAGCTCGTCAGCGACGAGTAATCCGAAGTCTCGGGTGATACCCTTGATCCTGGCCCTCTGTCCGCCCTCTGCTTCCAGGGTCACAATCTGGTCCATGTGGAGCCAGTGCTGGTAATACATCTGCTCCAGCACCTCGTCGAAACCGGTACGTAAAAATCTCGTGTACAAGTCCTCGAACACGGTGAGGATGCGTCCAAGGAGCTTTTCCAAAGTGAACGGTGGCGCCGCTCTGGGAAGCAGCGGGATGAGCTGGTTAAGAGAAGTGGTCGGGGCGGCATTGGCCGTATTGAGCCCAACTCCACAGACGGCAATGTATTCCCGAGTGTTGTAGTGGCTGTTCACCAGAATGCCCCCGATCTTGGTATAATTCTCGTTCCTGTCTCCGCCGTTGACTTTGGCTCTCGTAGGGTCCAGGGCGAAGATGTCATTCGGCCATTTCAATTTCACCGGCATGTCCCGGTATCGGTTGCCCTCATACGACTTGATGCCATTGACGATGGCCATGGCGGCCAGATATTGAACAAAGACCACGGGTGCCGACTGCATCTGTGCCATGGGATGCCGGATGACCGTGCTGAACATCAAACTCCCCGCCGGTGACACCCACACGTTGGAGCCTCGGCCGCGCCCGGCGACTTGCACCGTGGCGGTCGCGGTAAAGCCCTGGGGGAGATTTCGGAGCAGATGGGTGTTCTTTTCCAGCATCGTGTTGGTCGAGGTCACGACTTCGCCATAGAGAAGATGAGAGCCAAAGGTCGAAGAGCCGGGGAGCCGATCTTGGTAGTGCCTCAGATTTGCGTAGAAGGCATGGTGGTTGAAGTATGGCGTTACCTTGGAGTCGGGGTAATCATCTTCGTGCACCAGAACCTGCTTGACCAGGGTGTTATAGTCGACTATTCGATCGGAGCTACCATCGACCGAGTCAGTAGATTCCTGGCTCTCGTTTTCAGAGGGAAGTGCTTTGGCCAAGTCGGCCATCTTCCATGTGGACGATTTGACAATATGGAACGTGTCATTGTCATCCTTCAAAAACTCTTCGCCGTGTTCATCTGTGTGGATGAGATGATCCAGCGACTTGAGAAGGGTTGCTGTCTCTGCGGGCTCACTCGACGAGAGATGTAGACGTGAGAGAGAGGGGACGTCGGACGTCTCGCTTACAGTCAGACCCAACTTGGTGAGACACGCTCTCAGGAAGTCCATGCGGTGTTTCTCATCAGGCACCAGAGCTTTGATCACATCCGAAAACCCAGGCAGGTCTGGTTTCTCTTCGAGGTTGGCCGCCGCGAATCTGGGCTTTGTCAGTGACCAGTCGTCCGCTGGTGTACCAAGAAAGACGAACTCTGGGTGTGGACCGGTGAGTAGTGCGGCCCCTTGGCCAACCTTGCAATATACCACTGCCGCCGCACCTTCACCCGGCTCGACGGCCAGCTCTTCTGTATAGCTCGCCAGCACTTCCACGCCTTGGTCGCGGTACTTTGGCGCATCGACAAAAACCCCTCCGCCATTATAGTAGGACTTGAAGACATTGGGCACCGACCCCGAAGACAGAACAGCCTTGTCCACTTGCAATTCCGCAGCGCGAGCACCTTTCTCGCTGTGATAGACGAAGCCGGAAAAAGCGCAGCCTCTCGCGGGGCCAGGGTAAAATGCAAGCTCGCGATCTCCCACCACTTCAAGGGGCGGATTGCCGGCTTCAAACTCGCATCGTTGACTTCCATAGTAACCGCCGGCGCAAAAGCCAATATATACCCCTCCACGTTCGACGAATTGACGGATACGTCTGTTCCCTTCTCCGTTGAGGGTCCGGCAGTAGCCTTGATCGGCCCCGCCGGGAAAAACTATGGCGGCACAACTGGCTGTCCATGGCTCTTTGATGAGCATGTCCCCGGTGACCGGAATGACGGCGTAGTTGGGAGCCAGTAATCTCCGTAATGTATATAAACAATGCCGGACCGACTCGACCGTGCTGCCATTTCCTGGAGAAAGCATTAGATTTTCATTGCGCCGCCAGGCCTCCTGAGTCAGCGCACCAGAATATACGAGGACATTCATTCGTTTGCTGGCCATGGTGTGGTGGTGCAGTATTGTTGGCAAGGGAACCGAGAATGTAGCAGTGGCGAGACGCGTCGGAAGACTTTGAGTTTTCTCTCCACGTTCAACCTTTGCGATCACAATCGTAGCATCGAGGTCGGAATGTCGCAAAAAGAGAGCTCGGTTCAAACACACGACGACGATGATGAGGAGTTAGATGAATGGTAGGTATAGCACCGTCTGAATTGAGGAATGAATCATCCTAGCCCTCGCTAACCATGCACCATCCACCAGGGACCAGAGGATTTTCAGCACCGGCTGTGCAGGTACAGCTCGTCAGAAGCTCTCTGCTCTGCTCCTCTGATGACAGCTTGTAGAGGAACAGCTCAAAATGAATGATTGCTACTACGACAAAAAGGACTGGCGAGCGTGCCGGAAGGAGGTGAGCTGGTGAACCCCAACCCGCTGTCCCTCCGAGGTCGCCGCGCCAGAACGGAAAGTCGCTGACCAATGCCGTTCAGATGGAGGCTTTTCGACAATGCTGGAAAAGGAAAGGCAATGAAGAAAGAACGCAGAGCAAAGATGTATAGCTGGGTAGACGAAGGATAATTGACTCCAGATTCAATCTGCGGCTTGACCAGGTCTTGTCACGGGTTTTGGTGTTGCAGACGTGCCCGCTGTGTGAGTTTCTGTCCTTCGCCAATCTCCACCTCACAACGCCAGGCTCGTCACATCCTACTACTCCTTGTTCTCGGCACCGTTCTTGTTCTTGCGTAGTATTGCTCGTTCCTGTTCACATAGCAAGCATGGCTACGCCACGCCTTCTTTTCATCAACGCACTGCGTCCGTGCAAGTCGAAGGCGAAGGCTTCTCAGTCACTCCCTCTCCAGCAGTCCTGTCCACATCGCCTAGGCCTTTGCTCAAGTCCTCCTCAGATTTCACGTCGCACCCTCTCTGTGCAGTCATCAGCCCGTCAGGCTGCGCCTACAGCGGCCACAACCAACTCGTCCACAAAGGCTGCTCCCCCCCCTGCGTCGTCGAACAATGCCACCCCTCCGCCGTCCAACGGACTGGCGGATATCAAGCTTCAAGAAGAGGATCCCTCCCGAGTAGACTGGACCAAGTCCTTCCACGGCTTGTCCGCAGAGCCATTTTCCAAAGAGGCGGCGGACATTCTCCTGGCGCCGATCGATCCAAATGATATCGAGATTAAGCCCGATGGCATCGTTTATCTCCCAGAAATAAAATACAGAAGAATCCTGAACAAAGCATTTGGCCCTGGAGGATGGGGTTTGGCACCACGAGGCGAGACCATTGTGACAGACAAGTCGGTTACCAGAGAATATGCCTTGCTCGCACATGGCCGGTAAGTACCAGGACACGGTTCGGCCAAAGGGAGTCTGACGGGAGGAATAGATTGGTGTCGATCGCGCGTGGCGAGCAGGACTACTTCAGCAAAGACGGCATTCCGACGGCATCTGAAGGCTGCAAGTCCAATGCCATGATGCGATGCTGCAAGGACCTCGGCGTTGCCAGTGAATTATGGGATCCTCGATTCGTCCGCAAGTTCAAGGCCGAACGTACTCGAGAGGTTTTTGTCGAACATATCGTCTCAAAGAAGAAGACAAAAAGTAAGATCATCTTTGTGGAACGTTCTCGGGCCCATGTTGACTTGATTTTCACAGTTTGGCTCCGCAAGGGAGATCCGGTGTCCTACCCGTACGCCGAGCTGAAGAGGTGAAAGCTAGACCAAATCAACTGGAATCGAATGTTTGCCACTCTCTGCTCTGCATAGACGGGCATATTGCTTAGATGCCCTGTATTGAGAAGGAGAGGGAGCCTCAGAACTCGAGCTGGTCGAGTCGAATCGAAGAACCATGGTTCTTTTCCGCGTCGAGAATATCTTGAGCCTCCATTTGTCAGTTGGGAGAGGTCATCTGACTCGAGTGTTGGATCATCACTGGACGACTGCAGGCTGTCGAGTCACCAATTCCTTTGGCCAAGGTGGACCGACGGCTTTGGAGATGGCTTCGAAGGAGCTGGTGCTGGGAAGAAAACCGATAGATTAATCATGTCAAGAATAGAAGCTTGCAACGGCATCCTGCATAAGGATCTGCTTTGGCCCACATCAAGATTGGTGGTGTTCAACAGTAGTTCTAACTAGTGGCTACAGTCGGGAGAGGCAGAATCACTATCATTTTCTCGACATGATGAACATGGCAGGCCCTTTACCCGGATATAGCTCTTTACCTACGAATGACCACACTCAACAGGGTCTATCAACCCTATATCTGCCGCCTGCAGTCGTTAAACTGGTCCACATCCTCGTGGACGCTTGATATAGTTCTTTCTTCGGTTGGAAATATGTTCTCGGGGGCATTTCATTTCGTGTGCCCCAGAACATGAAAACGGATTAGTCATCAGGCTCGTCGGCATCGCTGGCATCACCGTCGCCCAAGTCCACGGCCTGGTCGGCAAACAACAACCACTGCCCTCCCATGACGCTCTTCCTCCACACCTTTGTCACGCCGTCGCTGCCGCTACTCATGAGGACTTGGCCCTGGCCGTCCCAGGCAAGCGCCCACGCATCTCGATGTGCGTCGTCGATATTGGCTACCTGCGTGATGGTATGCTCAAAAGGAAAATTGTAGACGCGAGGCTGGTTCTGGCGACCGTCTGAAAGCAAGGCGGAAGTGGTCGCAGATGATAGCCCGCTGTTATTGTTGTTCCTGCCCGTGATGGCCGATGTCAGGCTGCTCTGTGGCTGCAGTCGTGGCGGCGGTTGTGGAACACGTTGGGATCCGGCTCCATCCTCTGGGATGGAGGAAGTCCCATCAGCTCTTTCAGAGACGCCGATCTCGAAGATGCGCACGGCTCCGTCTTGGCAGGCTGTTGCGATGCGGTCCACTCCTCGGACGCTAAACGGGGCCCATTGGACATCTCGGACTAATGCTGGATGTTTGGGCAGCCTGGCCGCTTCGTAGAATATGAGTCTGTGAGTGGTACCGTCTGAGTTCAGGCCGTTGGTGGTGTTGGGGACGGAGCGGTAGATCTTGACTTGATCCAAGGCGGTGACGACGAGGCTGAGCTGGTTACGGTCGTTGCTGACACTGTTGATATACGGCAGTGGCGTGATGTTCTGATCCCACCGAACTTTGAACGAGGTCTCCTCACCGCGACCCGGCGCGGGGACACAGACGTTCCATTGGTCGATGAGAGTCCAGTCGCGGAAGTCGTCCGGGTTGCTAGGTTCGTAGATAGAAAGAAGGCCTTGGCGGTCGATGAGTGCCAGATACGTGTACACGTTGTCGACATTTTTGAGGTCGAGAGAAACAAAGGGGACGCGTGGTGCGCTGGCGATGGTGGAGAGGCGGCGAAAACGACGACCCGAATTGGGTGCCTGAGAGGGATCCTCCGTCCACAGATGGAATTTCAAGTCATTGCCCACGGTGGCGATGTGGGATCCGGTGGTGGGGTGCAGAAATTTCGCCTAGTCACCATCACTCCGTGTCCACGGTCGAGGGAATACTCGTCCCACTTACATCTCGGACGTCCGCATCGTGGGCCGTGAACGTGTCAACCAGGATCCGTTCTCCCGTTTCCCGATCACGGTTCCAGACCTTCACTCGGTGGTCGATGGATGCCGTCAGGATTCTGCTGCCGTCATAGTTGATGTTCAGCACGGCGACGCGATCGCTGTGCCCCGGATCAAACTCTTCGACATGCGCCATACCGACAAACGGTGACTATCAGCCGTGGGTGGTCGATGTCGATTCGATCTGGCGTGTGATAAAGTTGGACGGGTTCAACCAACCCATTCTCGCATACCTGAGATGCTGAAAGCTTCGCTTCTACTCAGCTTCATCAAGGGCGTTTGCTTCTCCGAGATGGAGGACTCATTCAGGTCGTCGTGCAATTGTTCAATGGATTCCTGGCAGGACATGTTCAGACTAACGTGATATGGCAAGGCCTGGTATGCGGAAATCATTTCCGTCTAGCCACGCCCCTGCCAAGACCATGGATACTGCCTGGAGAGGACACCTTGCAGTATTCGTGGCGTCGCCTAAGAATATTCTCATGAATCCTGACATTTCCAGTCAGCTCCGTGATGCTGGTGCTGTGCATCGGGGACTTTGATCCGCTTGTTCGAGCTCAAACTCTGTCCTCCGGGCCGAGATCGTGATGATCTGACAGACCAATATAATCTGCTAAGGCCGGCCAGTATGTCTGCCAGCCTGAGCCGTTCTGAGTCATGGAGCCTTTTGGTGGTCATAGGCGCCTCTATTGCGGTGATTGCCAATACCTTTCAAGGAGATGGAGCGCCGGTCGTGGCGTCTCTGGCGTTTTCTGCTTTGGCGTTCTCGGTGACTTACGCCCTGGTGCGGTGGTCAGGACCATCTTTCATGAAGGCCGGTCTCAAAGGGAAGGATCGGAGCAAGTTGATGGCAAAAGAAATGTCAGTCGAGTGTCAGTCACCTGGTGCTGAATGAGGCAAGCTAATGTCGACCCCAGACCGGAAGCCATGGGAGCCGTTGCGGCCTCTGTCTACATCCTGGTGCTGATGGCGTTCATCCCTTTCGCATTTTATAAAGACATCGTCGCCGCCACCTCGGGAGGTGGTAATAGAGATGTTGTTCTGACGGTCCAGGAGGTCGAAACGGGCCGATTTCTGCATCGATTTCCGCATTCCAAACTGTCCTCCTACCAGTCGGCCCTCAACACTTTGCAAGCGACGACAATCCTGGGCATCGCCGACGACATGCTCGATTTACGGTGGCGTCATAAATTCTTCATCCCGGCTGTGGCATCTCTCCCTCTGCTCATCGTCTACTACGTCGACTTTGGCGTCACTTCGGTCGTCGTTCCGAACTTCCTGGTCCCTTATATGCCGAATCAAGCCCGGCTCATCCACCTCTCGTTCATTTACTATATCTACATGGCTGCGCTGTCCATATTTGCGCCAAACTCGATCAATATCCTGGCTGGGATCAATGGGATCGAAGTGGGCCAATCCCTCGTCATCGCCGGTCTGTTGATCTTGAATTCATCGCTCTATCTCGTGCCGTTCCCGGGAAATCCGGTCTTGAACAACGGCTACACGAGTCATCCGCATCCAGCGACGGATTCTCATCTTCTCACCCTATATCTACTGCTGCCTTTTCTCGGCGTCTCGACCGCGTTGTATTTGCACAACCGCTATCCAGCACGAGTGTTTGTGGGAGACACGTACTGCTATTTCGCCGGGATGACGTTCGCATGTGTGGCCATTATGGCACATTTTAGCAAGACGCTGTTGCTGCTGCTGGTCCCGCAAATCGCCAACTTTATCTACAGCGTCCCTCAGCTTTTCCATCTGATTCCCTGTCCACGTCACCGGCTACCAAAGTTCAACGCTCGCACCGGTTTGCTCGAACCAAGCGTCACCACCTGGCCACTGGAACGGCCACCAGGCAAGCTTTTGACCATCGCCTTCTTGGCCCTGGAGAAGATACGCTTGATACAGGTGACGGTCGATCCAAAGACGAATCAGATCACCAGCACTAGCAATCTCACCATCCTAAATTTGTGGTTGGTGTGGCGGGGCCCGATGAGGGAAGACCGGCTCACCAGAGAGCTGTTGCTCATACAGACAGTCTGCGGTCTCTGTGGGCTGTTTGTAAGGCATACCATGGCTTTGCTGATATTCAGTGAGGACAACAGAGGCCAATCCGTCCAGCGGCTTCCCGTTTAGGAGGATGCCGCATGTTGGTAGAGCGTAATTTAGATCAATAATTTGCCAATATATTCATCCCTTGCGCATCGTACTGTCCCACATTCTTGACATGGTCCATGACCACATCAGCCTGAGGCACACCTTTTGAGGACTTGGCGTTCCGGCCGTTGACACATCAAATCATTACAATACATGCAAGTTGACTTGTTCTCTTTTCGCCGACTCCTGTGCTGCACCTAAACTAGGTCTTCTCACTGCTTAGGATGCCTCTCTAAGCTGCTAATGATTAGCGTGAGATGGTCAACACCGATACCGACGCGGAAAGGGGACACTCCGAATGGCTCTCAGGAAGTAATTGACGACGTGCGACGAGAAGGACAGACAGGTGGAAAGTAATCGTATATGCAGGGTATGCCGGTCCTCCTGCCTTTCTGCTTCCGTTCAATTACCCATGAATTTTGTCACTCCTGCCTCATAACTCGAGACTGTCTTCGTCAGCGGCATTGGGCAGTCCTTCCACATCAGATTAAGCACATCGTCCACACGCTCCCGAAGGACACTGCGGATGATAACGACGCTGTAAAGCCAGAGACAGTCGCCATCATGGGCTCCTCGAAGCCATCCAAACGGCCACGCTTGGAGAATGACCAACAGCCCGAACCTGCCCGGATTCGTCAACAGCGCGCCGCCTTCCTCGCTTCCATGTCCAGGTCTATCTCACCTCCAGTGGCCCGGCGATCGTCCTCGATCAGTCCGCTGGATGCCGACTCCCTTAGGTTCAAGTCCACTGACTGTGCTGCACATTCCGTAAGTCACGCCGTTGGTCTCGGAGAAGGTTCACGATCGCCGTTTCAGTCGGCAAGATGGTAGGCTAATGATGTCCAATGAAAGGCCCCTACGACTCCGCAGACAAAAGTCCCACCTTCTGAGGTCAGTCCGTCGAAAACCCTCCGGTCGCCATTCCAGCTCACGACAGTACGAGATCTGTCCGAAGATGACAATCTCGACACGGTCTCCCTGGGCGACATCCTGGGAAATCCTCTGATCAAAGAAGCCTGGATCTTCAATTTCTGCTTTGACGTCGACTGGGTCATGTCTCATTTCGACTCCGACGTTCGCACGCTTGTGGCCGTCAAGATCGTGCACGGCTCATGGAGGAGAGAAGATCCATACAAGATCCACATCGATGACGCCTGCGACAGATGGCCGAATGTCGAGTCAATCACCGCCTATCTTCCTGATCCCTTTGGGACCCATCACAGCAAGATGTTCATTCTGTTCATGCACGACGAGCAAGCTCAAATTGTCATTCATACCGCGAATATGCTTGCCAAGGATTGGACGAATATGACCCAAGCAGTGTGGCGGTCTCCCCTGCTTCCCAAGGTCGAGGGTCAAGTCCACCGTTTGACGGGACCTGTCGGATCGGGATTCAGATTCAAACAGGATCTCACGAGTTATCTAAAAGCCTACGGTGCAAAGACCAAGGCTCTCGTCAAACAACTCCAGGAATTTGATTTTCGTCATGTTCGTGGCGCCCTCGTGGCGTCCGTGCCCTCTCGGACCAAGTATTCGCATGAGGAACGGCCGAATTCAAAAGATCTGTGGGGGTATCCAAGTCTGCGACGAGTTCTCCACGCGGTATCGAACCGAGTACTAGACGGTCATCAAGAATCTAATCAATCTCCACACATTGTCTGCCAGGTATCATCCATCGCGACCCTGCCTATCACGTGGCTAGACACATTCAAGGACACGCTGTTCTGTCCTGACCAGGGCTCATGGGCCCATGCTTCGATCATTTATCCTACAGCATCCAACGTCCGACAGTCCCTGGACGGATATGCGGCCGGAGCGTCGATCCACACAAAAGCTCAAAAAGCAACGCATCTCAAGCAGATCAGCTCGCTGCGAAAGCAGCTGTGCCAGTGGACCCGTGGACCCGTGGTCGAAGCCAGGGCGCGACGAGAACTGGCAGCTCCTCATATCAAGACATACATCCGCTTCCGATCGACACCGACGGAGCAGGATCCCGCGCCGGACATCGACTGGGCGCTTCTCACATCGGCGAATCTGTCCACGCAGGCGTGGGGAACGGCACCCAAGGCGTCCAAAGGGTCCCAGGCTAAGGGTGAGATGAACGTGCATATTCAGAGCTATGAGATCGGGGTATTGGTGTGGCCGGAGTTGTATGTGAACCAGTTTGGAGATGAGTACAGAGATGAAGATTTGAAATTGGAAATAGGTCACGACGGAAAAAGGAATGAAAAGGAAAAGAGCTTGTCGAGCCCCATCAGGGTGAGGATGGTACCCGTCTTTGGCAGGGATACACCAGAAAGCCCTCCAGGGAGACCAGAAAGCCCTCCAGCCGACGAAAGCAATGAGGTCGGCATTTCACAGCCACGTCCACCACAGAAAGGGGCATGTACGCTCCTGGTGGGACTGCGAATGCCGTACGATCTGCCGCTGACACCGTACGCAGCACAGGAATTACCATGGTCCCCACAGTCGGCGTACGACATCCCGGATCGCCATGGCAGGCGGTGGCCGCCAGACGAAACGTGGTAAGAGGAGGGAGAAGAAGAAGTGATCAGGATGACAAGGACAAGGTGAGAAGAAATCAGTTGAAAGGCAACGTGCGAGCCAGAGATTGCAGGCCCGACCCGGCAGACGTTATACGCACCCTCCTGACTACTATCCACGGCGTCTGTCAATTGCTTTCTGACCGGCTTCCAAAAAGCCTGATTCCAAGCGCAAAGACGAGTTCAATTCGGTTCAAATCACAAATCCTAGGCCCACCGGTTGGTGCACTGGGAAGCGAAAAAAGACAAGGGCCGGACAATATAATATGTTATACCGCGGCCATATACGCGGTCACAGCCGGCTGACAGACCAAGCTGACAATAACCGAGCCTGACACGGTGGATGGATTGGATAAGTAGGTTGGCAGTCTTGTGGATCCTCCTGCTGGTCATAATATAGATTCGTGAAACACAGATTTAAACTTGGCGGTTGTTTAATGTTTCCATATCGGTTCGTTTGTGGTGTCATGCTCTGCCTGCCGTCATCTGTGCTGTGCTATGTGTTGAGGCTCCTTGTCTATGGTTTGTTCTGCTCTTGCATGTAGCAGCTTCTAGTCCTCATAACCCCAAATGGCCTCTCCTCTCCTCTCCTTGCGCATTACTGTCCTCATCCGTCTCATCTCATTTGTCCCGCCCAACTCTCGGTGCAACCACGATATTTCATCACTTCACCATCACGACCCGCCCACAGGTTCAGCTGCCTTGCCCTCATCATAGCCATACTTCTCCTTGAGTTTCTCGACGAGGGCGATGTACCGTGTCTCGGCATCTTCGGGTGTCGTTCCAGCGTCGATTTCCTTTTGCCACGCCTTGTATTTGGCTTTGCCCTGTGGTGAGGCGTGAGCAGAGGAGCGGATAGGCTGCCACGGTCGGGCAGAGTCGAGTGTGGTTGGGATCGGACGGTGAACAGAGTGGAAGCAATGCACGACCAGCGATGAAAGTGCGGGTCATCGTCACGTACCTTCAGGTCAAACATGCCTGGGACTGGAGCCTTCGAAATGTCCTCTTGGTTGACGATTTTGAAGAGCGCGTAAAGCTGATGCGATACGCATATTAGTTGGCGGCTCGGAGACAAGAAGATAAAGGTAGAACCTCGCTGTGAAGGTTCGAAGAGAGATCGGAGACACAACGCACCTCAAGCAGTTCGTCGTTGCCGGGCTTTGAGGTCAGCTGGCGGCTGGCCTTGACGGCCGCCTCGAACTCAGCAGAGGGCATGACGAGGAAGGTGGTGCTGTGTTGGAGGAACGAAGACTGAATGAATGAGAAAGATATTGGCTGAGGAGCAAGTCACAGTTACGCTGGTCGAATTCAACAGTTCCACACCTCGATTCTCACCGCAATGAAGGCCCAGCTCACCATTGAAGTCAGAGCTTGCCAGATTGGTGCATCCACCTACAGCCAGCCGCGGCAGAGCGAGTGCCCAACGCCCGCCCCGCCGCCACCCAACATTCCCTAATGGACACAGCAGTGATTCTAAATGACGAGTGTACGAATATATTATGATTGAATGTACAAGCATGTACCATTTTGGTCGATTCTGACTGCACACCCGGCCGACCGTCATGAAATCGGTCGCTTCTGGTTTTCATGAACAAGTGATCAAAGCCCAGATCAAAGCCCAGATCAAAGCATAGATCAGTGTCGAAATCCCACCCTCCCTGATCAGTGAAATTCTTACAACGCCATCGCTCAAACCAACAATCCATCCAACGAACAAAAAGTCTCGTCTCCAGGAGAGATCTCTTTTACCAATCGACAGCCCAGCCATTGTTTTCAAGAAATTCCGAACATGCATTGCGCAATGCGACATTCGGTATGATCTGCTTCTCGGTCAAAGGCTCACGGGTCAAGGGATCGAGGCCAGATGCCTTGACGTGCTTGAGGAGACCAACACGTTCGTAGGAAACGCCAGACGGTGTGATGACGGGGTCGTGCATGACCTCGAAAGTGATGGGATCGATCAGCCAGTCAGGAACCACCTAATCATATTAATCAAAGCCGCGGTCAATGCCAGGTCAAGGGGGACACGCTTACCCTCTCGGCGGTCTCAGCATTCTTCGAATCTGTAAATGCCGCTCGGACAATCTTCCTTCTCTCCTCGGCTTCCTTCTCCAGATCGGTCCGCTCCTCATTCCGGCCGGTCTCGCCGATCTCTTGCTTCTCAAACCGCGACTCGACCTCGGCCAGGTCTCTCTCCAGCTGCTGCTGCAGTAGATCCTCGACGAGTGCCAGCGTCGAGTTCAATTCGTGCAACCGGGCTGTCTCCCGGCTCTGCCACTGCGCCTGCTTGGCCTTCAGGATTAACTGCGAGATCAGGGCCAAGGACGAGTCTTTGGTCTCGAGACAGATGCTGTATGCATATTTGGCTTCGTCCAGCGCCTCGCCGACGTGGCGGAGGGCCAACAGTGCCTGAGCGAGATAGTAGTGCGCTTTCATCGCCGCATAGTTCTTCGGGCCATACAGCTCGATGGCCTTGCGGGCGTCGGATTCGGCGCCCTGCCAGTCTTGGAGTTTCAATCGGGTCAAAGCACGATTCGCAAAGACTTTAGGATCCGATCGCGAGTGCTCTAGAATACTGCTCGATAAATGAGTAATCCCCTGCCGATCCTGTCGCGGGAAAAGACGTACGCTTGGGTGTATAGCTGTTCGGCCTCTTTGAATTGTCCTTGCTTGAAGTGCTCATTGCCCAAGTCTCGGAGAGACATGATGGATTGATTCTGGTAGTGATGTCGATGATGATGACGTCTATGTGATATCGGAGCTGACGAAGAAGAAGGGCCCAGACGGAACACCGACGACGTGATCTATAAAGAATACGCGCCTCCCTGGCAACATTGCGACACTCGTCGAAGAAAAGCGAGCGATCCGTGGCGAGTCAGCTTCAGAAGGTAATGGATGCATTTGGATCCAAGTCAAAAGCGGGCACTCATCTCTCCGGCCGAAACTGCGGAGCAGCGCGGGTGCCGAACCGGTCACGCGGGCCCGCTGTCAGACTACCGCCCCTGAGACCAAAGCCGAAACTGTTCGCTTTTATTCATCTGCTCAATGGGTATTTCTGTGCTGAGAGCAGCAAACGTCTATCGACGGGAAAAAAAAAAAGCTATCCATAACCGTTGTTGGCGCACTATCAGGCTCCCTCCCAACGCCACCAGGCATACACAGACTCGACGTGACTGACATATTTGTTGTATGATCATGATCATCATAATAATCTCACATAGACAAAGAACGGTCATGCCGCCCCGGCAGTGGCCACATTCTGCATCACCTTGGTCGGCTGCAGGCCGGCTCGAACGATACGGTCCCCATTGGCGTCGCGAAGCTCGCCTTTGGCTTCTTGCTGTGCCCTCTTCCAGATCTCAACCTCGCAGCCCCCGCGAATGACGCCGACTCTCATGGTCGAGAGCAAGTTGTGAGCGGCATTGCTGTGCATGTACACACCGCCGTTGAACATGGCGGTGGCGTCCTTGCCGATGCCGGATTGGATCATGGCCTTGCCGCCCGGATGGTCCTTGATGAAGTCGGTGACATCATGAACGACACCGGCGACGGCAATGAGTCCACGACCATTCTTGGCCTGCTCCACGTAGTCCTCCCATTCCATGACCGGGAGCTGATCAAGAGGAATGCCCCAGTCGAGCTTGGCCCGCTTCTGGTCGAGCTTTTTCTGCATCTGCTGGACACGTCCCTTTTCGATCTCATTGGCCCTGAACTGTTTCAGATCATAGGCGAGGCCCAGCTGCTTCCAGACCCAGATGGACCATTTGGTCGGGTCGTATTGAAACCACTCGATGGCGTTGCGGTAGTCGGACGGAAACTCGTGGTGGAAGTTGTGGTAACCCTCACCCAGGGTGACGAGGGCGGTGATGACATGATCACGGGGAGAGTTGCGATCGTCAAAGGGCTGGTCCCCAAGCCAGTGAGCCAGGGAGTTGACACAGAACGTCGCCTGCTGGACGACGAAGATGCGAAGAATCCCGGCGTAGATGAAACCGCCCCACCAGTCACCCCAACCCAGGCCGGCCACCAGTGTGGGCAGAACGAGACCCATAAAGATGACGACCTTGAGGTAGTTCTTGTGCTGCCAAATGACGACCGGGTCTTCGTTGAGATCCGAAATGTCGGTCCGGCCGATCCGCTTGGGGTTTTGCTTCATGACCATCCAGCCGATGTGCGAATAGACCAGGCCTTTGCGGACCGAGTATGGGTCCTTGTCGGTGTCGGTGTAGCGGTGATGTGCTCGATGGTCTCGAGACCACCATCGAATCGATCCTTCGACCGCGCCACCACCGACGGCCGCGAGGAAGATGCGGAGCGGGAGCGTGGCCGAATAGGACGTGTGTGCCCAGAGTCGGTGGTAACCCGCCGTGATGCCCAACCCCGTGGCCACATAGTAGGCCAGCGCCCAGATGGCCGTCTTGACCTGGAGCGGAACCCAGAACGCCTGGATGCAGCCGTACAGGGGAACTCCGGCGATGAGGGTCACATTCAGCCAGTTCACATGCTTGTACCAGTTCGACCTGGTCATCGGCAGCTCCGTAATGTGTACCTTCTTCGGGTCGTACTTGGTGTTTCTGTTGGGCTCCGAAGGTTGCCCAGACACGTACTCGGGCTTGACCGCCAGGGGAGCCGTGGCCGGCTGAGAGGAAGCCATGTCGCTGTCGTGGTCAACCGATGCCTGAGCAGAAGACGATCAAGGAGAATGAGTGTGAGGAGCGTCAGCGAGCGTAGAGCTTGAGAAAACTGTGCTCGCAGGTCAACCAAATATATGAACCGAAGCTTGTTGGTGGGCCCAGATATGTTGGGTTCACTGTGGGGAAGACGTAATGGCGGTGATGGGTCAGGAGCAGACCATCAAGGCCAGCTGGTGTCCACAGGCGTCAAAGCGGGCGTGGTCAGGAGACGCGCCCATTAGGGTGAGAAAGACATTTGATGAGTGGGTGAGAGCGCCGGGCCTTTTCGTGCCCGCAATACGCGGCTTGTTTGAAGCTCCCAAAGAATTCAGAAAACGTTGGGGAGACCTTTGCAGACTTGACGTCGGCTGCCAAGACTCCGAGGGGATAGAGCACTCCATTGGACCATGTTTCGCATAGCGCCCTTGCTAGACCCGTCCCTTGCACCTCAGCCCTTAACCCGTCCATCTTAGAAAGACACTAGAAGTGCTCGGAGCGCCTTGCAGTCTCGGTGCCTGGAATTGAATGCTGGCCGCCTTTTCATCCAGAGCTGCCAAGTGACCTGTGCTGTTATACATTCCGCCCCCCGCACTACACTCGCCATTGCTAGTGCCAATTAGTTACCAGCAGGCAGACTTTGATTGCCACCGGATAGGACCAGCAGAAGGCAACACAATTGTCTTGCCATACCGGCCTGGAACCGTGGTCACTACAAGCAGCGGCCGGTCGAAGAAGAAAAGCTCATCCTGGCGCGTCGGTATCTTGCCTCCAAAAATGTTGGGGGCCCCTCTTTCGTCCGGATTTCGGATTCCACAACCGTGGCCGTCCCAGCCTTGCAAGCTCCCGTTCATTCATTCCTGTTGCCTGCAAGGCTCTCCTGACGTCAATGATGCGCAGCATACTGCATGTTTCCGGACATGTTGGGATGGCTGGACCACGCCTTTAAGCTGGCTCTTTGGTATCCCACATGTCTCCTGACGTCGATGATGTGCAGCATACTGGATGTTTCCGGAGGTGTTGGGCTCACGCCTTCAAGCCCTTGGTATGTCCAATGTGTCATGAGCGGCAAACAGCAGCAGCAGAAGAAGCAACGTGTCGTCATCTCCGCCTGACATGGCCTGATGTCCTGGTCCAAGGGAAGAATGCCAACCAAACATTTCCCACGTGAGCCGGACGTGCTGCTGCCGGGTGGGCTGCTCGAAGTCGAGGAACTCTAGTCTGTCGGTCGCTGGCTGAATACCATCTCCCAACGACACCGCTGGGGATCGATGCCGTGTTCATGTCTATCTCACCGGACGGACTCGTCAACCTCAGCTTCTCCGGCATCTCGACCCGTCTCCATCCATCTCTTGTGCAGTCGTCTGGCAGCGAACTTGCCCACCCCCCAAACGACGGCCGCCATGATGGAGGCTCCCAGTGTGGGCGGTGCTGCAAGCCATGCGGCCCCCGTGATCATCCCGCCAAACGTGGTCGCCCCTACGGCGGCCACCAGAGATGCCACAGCCACGTACTTGGCCCAACGCACCATACGCCAAATCACGAATTGGCCAATATATCGAAGCACCCGTAAGAATGCTCGTGTGCGCATTCGGGCGGGCCGGTCGGTCGTGGTCCCTGGTGAGATCAAGTAGTTGAAGTTCCGCTGGACCCTGATCAGTGCTGAATTGCCTTGTTGGATGATGGCATCATCGTCGTCGTCGTGGCGCAGCTTGTCGGCACTAGAATACTGTGGCGGCGCCATGGTTCGGGCGAGGAAGTGAGGACACTCGGTCTCGACCAGTCCGGCCTCGATATTTCAGCGTCATCAATTGACCCCTATACCGGACCCGAGCTTCCAGGCACAGGTCTGGCAGTCATGTGATTGGCCTGTGATGCTCGGTGCGGAGTGCAGTTGACCCCAGGCTCTGCCTCGCTACCAAATCCGTCAATCGCGCACCCCAAGAGGCATCTCCTGTCACCATCCTCATTCTGGATGCGTTGAGAGTAACATTCTTGTCACACTGGCTCGCTTCAGGACCTTTCTGTTCTTCCTCTCCACCTCGGCCCTCTTCGTCATCATCTCCCTCCTCATCCTGGCGCCATTTCGGGCCACGTTTCGGCTTAGCTCGATCGTGAATCAAGTGCGACCTTTCAAGACGGTGCCGACGCCTTGGGCCACAAGCACCCTCAGGCCTGTAACCACCTCAGCGATGGCATCGGCCAAGTTTCGTGCCCCGCCGCAGGCGCCTCCCACGTTTACCGGCACGCCCGAATCGGTCATCGAGGACACCAAGCGCATGCTGGCGAAGTCGAAGAAGATCACGGACGACATTGTGGCACAGGTGTCGGCCCAGGAAGCCACGTTCAACAAGGTCGTGCTGCCAATAGCCCGTGACGAGAACCAACAGACCCTGCAAGCCCACATCCTGGGGTTTTACCAGTCCGTGTCCACCGATCAGGCATTGCGCGACGCGTCCACCGAGGCCGAAAAGCTCATGGACGACTACGGCATCGAAGCCAGCATGAGAGAGGATATTTTCCAGTTGGTGGATGCCGCGCTCAGGAGAGGTGAAAAATTAGACCCCGAGTCCCGGCGACTGCTGGAGAAGGAGCACAAGAGTTACGTGAGGAACGGACTGAACATTCCGGCGGGACCCCAGCGTGATCGGTTCAAGGAAATCAAGAAGAGGCTCAGCCAGCTCGGGATCATCTTCTCCAAGAACCTCAACGAAGAGAAGGGCGGATTGTGGTTCACCGCCGAGGAACTCGACGGCGTCCCCGAGGATGTCCTCTCTCTGCTCAAGAAAGAAGGGGACAAATACTGGTTGACGTTCAAGTATCCCGACCTCTTTCCCACACTCAAGTACGCCAAAAATGCGGCCACCCGTGAAAAGGTGTTTGTGGCCAACGAGAACAAGTGCAACCAGAATGTGCCCCTCTTCCGAGAAGCCATTGTCCTGAGGGACGAAGCGGCACGACTGTTGGGCTATCCGAATCATGCCGCTTTCAGAATCGAGGACAAGATGGCCAAGACTCCCAAGACCGTGGATGACTTTTTGAACGATCTGCGCTCCCGATTGGCCCAAGGCGGCCTGGACGAGATCGAGACGCTGAAAGCGTTGAAAAAGGCCGACGTGGAGTCGCGAGGGGAGAAATTTGACGGCCGATATTTTTTGTGGGACCATCGATTCTATGACCGGATGATGGAAGAGAAGGATTATCAGCTGGACCAGCAGCTGATCGCCGAGTATTTCCCTCTCCAGACGACCATCAAAGGCATGCTGGAGATCTTCGAACACCTCTTTGGCTTGGTCTTTGTGGAGATTGTCGGCAAGGACCGAGAGAGCGTCTCCCCTTCGGGCCGAGGCGACGACATCGTCTGGCATGAAGAGGTCCAAGTGTTCAGCGTGTGGGACGACGAGGGCGAAGGGGGCGGCTTTGTCGGTTATCTCTACCTCGATCTCTTCCCACGCTTGGGCAAGTACGGTCACGCGGCCAACTTCAACCTTCAGCCTGGTTTCATCCAAGAAAATGGCACGAGACGGTACCCTGCGACCGCGCTGGTGTGCAATTTCTCCAAGCCGACGGCGAAGAAACCGAGCTTGTTGAAACATGACGAAGTGACGACGCTCTTCCACGAGCTCGGTCACGGCATTCATGACCTCGTATCCCGAACGACATATTCTCGGTTTCATGGCACCAATACCGTCCGCGACTTTGTGGAGGCGCCCAGTCAGATGTTGGAGAACTGGTGTTGGACTCCTTCCCAGCTGAAGGCCTTGAGTCGACATTACTCAACCCTGTCCCCAGAATATGACGATGCTTGGAAGGAGGCGGCCGGCCCCAACTCCTCTCGGCCAGAGGAACGAATACCCGACGACCTGATTGCCAAACTGATCAAGACCAAGAACCTCAACGGTGCACTGTTCAATCTTCGGCAATTGCACTTTGGCATCTTCGACATGACCATCCACGAGCCAAAGGATCACGAGACGCTCGAGAAGATGAAGATTTCAGAAACGTACAACGAGCTCAGGAAGGACATCAGCAAGTTTGAGGGACCGGAAGTGCTCGGGGCGGGCCATGGCTGGGGTAATGGCCAGGCGACCTTCGGTCACTTGATGGGCGGTTACGACGCTGGTAAGGCTGACTCTATTTCCATCCCCCTTCATCCCGCTAACAGGTCTCCTTGCTTCACTAGGCTATTACGGCTACCTGAGCTCTCAGGTCTATTCCACGGACATGTTCTACTCGGTCTTTAAAGCGAACCCGATGGATCCGAAAGAAGGACGAAGATACCGACACACCGTGCTCGAGAAAGGAGGTAGCCAAGATGAGATGACCACGTTGATCGAGTTCTTGGGTAGAGAACCCAAGACCGACGCCTTTTATGAAGAACTAGGCTTGAGTAAGGAGGCACAATCAGTATCTGGGACAACGTCATGACCGCACCACATGGTCGCGAACTGGGCAAATCTTGGACGATATCGAGAGGGTGCGCCAATGCTGTATACTGACCAGTAGTTGTGCAACTTTGCAGCATGGCGATGGCGATGGCGTGGACTTTGACACTGTATAGAAAAGTTGGGGACGCTTGTCTCGAAGACCTGGGGACATGTCTGGCGACCTGGGAATTTGTCTGGCGACCTGGGGACTTGTCTGGCGACTTGGTCGACTTGATCTAGACGACGGAAACGACACCGGTACCCCAACACCTCCGATGGTGATGTAGATGGACATACAAATAGAGAGACGTCCTAGACAGACAAACTTTTGTGGGAACCTCTTTTTGAAGTGAGTCGAACCGAGCTGGTGCCTGAGGCTAACATCACATTGATCAACATCAAATTCTGGACCGACTCATTATGTCTAGTCTAGGCTCTAAAGCTCCCAATTTCAAGGCTATGTTTCAGCTGCACAGATATCAGACGCCCTAGTAAGGCTGGCCTCGTGAATATATACGTGAGATGGGCACATACATGTGCCATGACCGGCAAGGCCGGTGATCTATCTTCTAATGTGCGAAGCGGAACGTCAACAACTTGTTGCCCTTGTCCTTAGTGGTGGCAAGGTATTCGCGTTGCTGTTCGACGGTCATGGCATTCCATTTCCTCTCTCGAACTCTATAGCCCGGGTTAGTGGGTTCGTGACAAGAAACGGATCAAGAACTCACTGATTGCGCCACACATAGAAGATCTGCCAGGATCGCGTACAGTCAGCTCATGGGGCCAAAAAGAGTGGAATTTTCACTGGCTCACCTTTGCTCCGATGAAGAGTATAAAATTGTACGCACATATTCCAATGAGGGCTTTGTAGCCCCGTCGGTATAATGGCTTGTCGTCATTGCGGAAGATCTGGGTCGTGAGCGAGCGAAGAAGTTGGTCCATCGGCCGACACTTACATTAGAGCCGATGATATTGCTCGTTTGCACAAACATGTTGTAGAGAGCAGACGCCACAGTCCGAGTCCGAACGGAACCCGCGTTTCGTGACGTGATGGCGACGTTGATGGCATGGACGTAGGGAGCCCCGACCAAGAGGGTGGCGAGCGTAAACTTGACCCAGCGTGATGCATCACCCGGTAGGAGTTCGGATGCAATCAGCAGTGGCAAACACCATATTTGACTGATCAGGCCGGTGATAAATCGTTGGTTGGTCTTCTCCGAGACCCAAGTCCAGAAGAGTAATTGGATGATAAAGATCACATAAGATGGGATCGTAAGCATGTTGACCTCGAACCGGCCGAATGATTGCTTCAGGATCAGCGACAGATAAGACGTAATGGGCATGTTCGGAAGGAGGAATGTGAGACCGATGAGATAAACTGGCCACTATGTGGTGATAGTTCCCGCATCGTCAGTGATTATGCTTCAGGAGATACAGCGAAAGAAGATGGCTTTCCGAGAGGACGGGTTCAGATATTCGGAAACAGCCAGAAATCATGATGGATAGGGTCGGGGAAACTCACCATCTCCCAGTCACACAGCGCGTACCAAAGCAGCTTCGGAGTGACCGCTTGCCTGTTGTGCATGTCGCCCTTCGACGGGTCATCTCTGAGAATTCTGTTGACCATGATCTTTTCCTCTCTCTCGTTGAACCAGCCATCTTTTCCCCGGAAGATGGACGCCGTTTGAGTAGGGGATGGCGGCATGTAGAAGTATGTGGCGACGCCGATCAGGCCGGTGATGGTGCCCTCGAGCGCGAACAGCCAACGCCAGCCGGCCATACCATTGATACCACGCATGGTCAAGATTGCTGCGGCCAAAAATGCACCCACAATACTGGTGGCCTGGTACGAAGTCCAGAACCAAGCCAGTCTGGCCGGCAGCTCTCGGCCCCTGTACCAATAAGAGAGGTATAGGATCGTATCAGGGATGAACTGGACATCAGATAAGCTCATTTTTGCCCCTCGGCCACGGGGAGCGGACAAGGCTTACCCCTCCCTCAATCAGGCCCAGCAGAGCGCGGCAGGCGTAGAAGGAAGACCGGCCCTTGAGAAAGGCCTGGAAGCTAGCGACCAGGCTCCAAGAAACCATCTGAATCGGAATCCATCGATCCGGACCCAGTTTCTTGGAAATCAACTGGGACGGCAACTCAGCAAAGAGAAAACAGAGATAAAAAATAGTCATCCCATAGTTGTAATTGTTGGTGCTCATATGCAGGTCCTCCAACATATTATCCGTCAACGCTTGGACGATATTTGCCCGGTCGAGTTGCAGGGCAAAGAAGGCCAGGCACACCCACGCGCATATGCGGAGATCGATCTTCCGGACAATCTTCTTTTCCTCACTCGGATCCCACTGGAAATCAGGATCATACCGGTGGCGCCCTTCGTACTTGTCGATTGGAACGTATGCATCCTCGCCAGGGATCCTCAGGAACGTCTTGTCCTCATTGATCGAACTGCCGCCAGAACTCTGCCCAGAACTGACGCCGTCATCAAGCGCAATCGTAGTCGGGATGGTGTCATTCTTCAGCTCTCCCATTTTGGAATCTGGTGGCGCCATGATCCCTTCCCTTGGCTCTCGCTATGAATGGCTCGCACAGAGCTCGACCCAGCTAACGTCGACGTGGTGACAGGGACGGGCAGAAGGGACAGGGGAACGCACAAAAAGACAAAACAAAACAATATTCACACCACTCCAAAACCTTTTATCCTTCCACGACACTGCCGGACGAGAATGTGACGTCCCATTTTCTTCCGCCATGTTCATACCTGGCGATGGCGTGCTCGATGCTGTATCCTCCTAAAGATCCACCTCACCTGCTGGCTGATTCTGACTGGGTCATGCTCGTGCTGCTGGGAATTGCTCCTCGGACAATTACCGGCGAATTGGTACAACGCCCATCGCTGATCGAAGGAACCTGATGTTCTTGGCAGCGGGTTTATCAGATCGTCGCGCCACGATGATGTCTCCCCGCAAGGTTGATTCTGAGGCCTTGAAGTTCGATAATGGCGTAATGCTGTTCCCATTGGTGAACGTGCTTATCGCGGTGCAGAAACCGTTCCACATTGGTGTTGTTCGGCCGTGTCGACACTTTGCGTGCGAGTCCCTTTCAATCACGCCATATCATCCCAAAACGTGTGCGCGGCCCCGATCAGCCAATAATCACCACCTCCAACAGCAATCAGGGCCATCACGCTTCTCATCTGATTGCTTCATCTGGCAATGGAAATCTTGGTAGTGGACTGACTGCGCCGTGATGATGCGGAGAAAGTTTTTCGCCCGTTTGGAGAGGACGCCCTCGGGCAAGGCGCCGGAACCTCCCCGGCTACTGTATAAATGCTGAAGAGGACGTACCTGATCGAGACCCTGCACCTCTGAAGTTAGCGTGTCGATAACATGGCCACCGCAACCGCACAAGCATCTTCGTCAGCCGCGCCCGTGCTCAAGGGCCAAGTCGGGCCGTATAAAGAACTGGCCTCGACTGGTTTCTCGGAGGAGAAGGAGCTGAAAGGCACTGGAAAATTTGCTGCCGCCTCGTTCCCCGAGTCAGTCTCTTCTCTCCTGTCAGCCGATATCTGGCACTGACATGCCGCAGGTATCTGCCGGTTTGGGACAACGAGAAAGGCCAGAAGTGAGTGCCGACCTCTCTTCATGAGATCTACTGGAGAGACGGGCTTGGCATTCTTGAAGTTAACCTCCCACCACGGTAGATACGCACCACTTGAACCGTTCGAGCACTACGAGCACGGAAAAGACGCCGATCCATCCTTCAAAAACGTGAGACTCCAACGTTTGCAGATGGCTGAATACACCTACTGACGGGATTAATGTGAAGTTGCTGAAGGAAGGAAGTCATATTGAAAACTTGACGGCCTCGATTGGCGCCGAAGTGACCGGGGTTCAGCTGTCCCAGCTCGATGACAAGGGCAAAGATGAGCTCGCTTTGCTGGTGGCACAGCGCAAAGTAGTCGCTTTCCGGGATCAAGTCAGTCTCGACATACGCGTCCCTGGCCTTGACTAACCCCGTCAGGATTTGGCCTCTCTTCCGATTGAGAAAGCTCTGGACTTTGGGCGGTACTTTGGCAGACTGCACATCCACCCGACCAGGTAGGTAATCTTTCGTCGAGGATGCAGCGAGACGCTAATTTGCTGCAGTGGCGCTCCAGCGGGATATCCCGAAGTTCACCTCGTCCACCGTGGAGCTGAAGACACGTCGTTCCGCGACTTCTTGACCAACCGTACCAACTCGATCGCCTGGCACAGCGATGTCAGCTATGAGAACCAGCCTCCAGGGACGACTTTCTTGTACGCTCTGGATATCCCTGAGGCGGGTGGCGACACCTTGTTCGCGAACCAAGCCACAGCATACGAGAGACTGTCTCCTGCGTTCCGTGAGCGATTGGCCGGTCTCAAAGCGGTCCACTCGGGTTATGAGCAAGCAACCAGTGCTGTGAACAGAGGGAGCACTGTCAGGCGGGACCCCGTCTCCTCGATCCATCCTCTCGGTATGTTTCCCGCCCAGCTTCTATTCTGGAGAAATGCGAGAGCGTGCCATGTGCGAAATGCTGACAATGGTGGCCACTGAGCCGTGGTGGATGGTCGCGTCATGATATCTGTCAAGTTCGGAGCCACTCACTGACGGTCAACATATAGTTCGAACCCACCCGGCAACCGGTGAGAAGGCTTTGTATGTGAACCCGCAATTCACCCGTTATATCGTCGGGTTCAAGCAGGAAGAAAGCGATTACCTCCTCAAGTTCCTCTACGACCATATTGCCTTGAGCCAGGACTTGCAGTGCAGAGTCAGGTGGAGGCCAGGGACCGTCGTGGTCTGGGATAACCGCGGTAAGAGCGGACTGCCTCGCACATCAGGCTGCTGTACACCGGCTGACGATTCTGTAGTGACCTCACACTCGGCTCTGATCGACTGGGAAAACGGAGAGCGCCGTCACATTGCGCGCATCACCCCGCAAGCTGAGCGGCCATACGAATAGGAAGTGGCTGCGCAATGGCTTTGGAGGTGGAAGTCACTCGTCCCTTGTGTCCCAGGTTAGCATAGCAGGGCGAGCATAGCAGGGCGGGCATTGCAGGGCCAGCATAGCAGGGCCCGAGCATAGCAGGACCCGGGCAAAAGCATCATCTCCATAGACGGTAAAGAAGCACCGATTTCATCCATTACGATTGATCTGATCCTTGGCAAGTAGCAAGAATTCGCGAATGGGTTGTCGGTGTCGAGGCCTGCGTGATCCAGAGCATTCCAGACAGTGTAAAAGATGTGTGACGCATCAATACTTGGCCAAGTGAATCAATATTCCAGACCCAAGTGTAAGGCGTTATGATGCAGTCATCTGAATTTTACCTGACCCTCCCTTGCCCTTCTTGGCCCTACGATGGTGCGCGCCTGACTCCAGACAATGCTCGTAACGGTGGTCACAAACCTCTTGAAATACCTCTTGCCGGAACCTCAGTCGCCTTCCAGCTTTGCCACGACCGCGCTCATTTCTTCATCACTGTATATCCGAAACCCCTTTTCCCGGGTCACGCTCGCCAGTTGCACATTCTTTGCGTCCAACTTCTCCTCCATGACCTGCTTGAGCGTCTTCAACACCAGTGTTTCGGCTTCCTCGAGAGTGAGTGATCGGTGATATTCTGATTGCAGCTCTGCCTGGGCGCCTTCACTCCCTGATCCGATGGCCTTCGCATCATACCGGTAGAATGTTCCCGATGGCTCCGCATGGTATCTGGGCTTGTCAGCGTGCTGGTAAAGGTCTCCAGGCCGACTTACAACTGTGGTCCGTTGTCCTCGTCCCATCCCGCGATCAGCAACGCGACACCAAACGGTCGACTCATGATCGACTCTTCTCCTTGGGCACCCTCCCCGAACCGCAGGGCCAGATCGCAGATTGCTTGCGTACAGCTCTCGACTCCGAGTTTCTCATTATAATGAAAGGCATGGTTTTGTGACTCGACCCGTGCATGTTCGATCATGCTTCTTGCGTCGGCTTGGAGGCCGGACATGGCACATCCAATGTGCCTATCTATTTCGACAATCTTCTCTATACTGGACGACACAAGGAGCGGCGAAGTGACCCGCTTCTCGACACCGAGGAGGACTCCATGAGCTGTGGCCACCTATTATCATCGTGAGCAACGACCTGGCGACGGGAGGGATGGTGCATACTCCGATCGCAGTCGAACCAAGCTTGATGGCCTCGAGAGAATATTCGACCTGAAATAGCCGTCCTTCAGGAGAGAAGGTACTGTAACGGTCAGAAATAAAGCTGCGCGTGCACGGCACTGCTCACTTGATCCCTCTGTCTGTACACGCGTGTCAGCTTAAGGCTCATCCTGATAATCACAGGGACGCTCCTTACCGTATTCTGAGCGTGCAATAAACATCGTGATGCTCGTGCCTCCCCAGCAACTCTGATTCAAGTACGAGCTTCCAACGGTAATCTGATATCAAAGAGAGCGAAGGTCGAGGAAGAAACTGGATGTTGTTGAGCATCGATTGTCTTGGACTAGGCAAGCTTCTGGATTCGCAATGCTTTCTGCCACAGCCGCCAAGATTCGCGAAATCTGGTCCAAGCTCACCGCTCTTGCTGGCTCCAAATCCTGCCCCACACCCACAGCGGATCATTATAAGTTGTCCTCTCGAACGCTTCACTCTCAACTCCAGATCACCCCAATACTGGACTCTGGTCTCCTTCAGACCATGGATGTTCAGAGTCAACTGGCGCCCGTTGTCCCTCGAGTCCTGCCATGGAACGTCAGTCATTGCTCCAGGCTTCTGCATTCCTACAGCACTCTGCCATGGCAGTGGTTTCCAGCAACGGCCTTGATATTATGTCTTGCTTCGCATCTATCCGGGATATGCCAAACAGAAAGATCGAGGACTGCCGACATGCTCCATGTCTGATAACTTGAGATGCATTGATGTCAGTTGGTCAACGACGTCACCTTTTGCCCTCCAGATGATGTCTCGCATGGCTCGGAATACCGTTAGGACCATCTGCTGCGGCAAGGATGACGCTCTCTTATGGCCTTTTGCGGGATTTAGGACACTGTTGGTGACAGCAGTCAGGGTAGAGTGGCAAAGGCCTCCTTAGCAAGTCACACCGACTGTGACCACGACTAGGATTCGCATGTATAGGCTAAGTCGTAGATATTATTTGCCCATTCTGGGCCTTACTATTGCCTGTAGTCGATATCCGAACTCATGAAGGTGGGTAAAACAGGATGGTGCCAGTGCAGGTAGTTGAACATGTCTGAACACGTGGACTATGTCTGTTCAGTGACGCTAATAGCCTTTCGAACATTAAAATAGAGTTTTAGGACCATGTCACCAACTTGCAAGAGACTCGCTATCTAAAAGCTTCTAGTAGGGAGCAGACCTTGAGCTGAGTTTCTCCGGATGCCTACATAGCATCCACCCGAGAGACGTCAAAAAGGGGTTACGTGCGCAGAGTTAGGCTTGATTAATCTGCGACAAAAAAGAGAGCTAATTAATCCGCCAGGGTAAACATCTGTCCATCATTTCTAGGCTCATCTTCTTGGCCTTGGCAGGGCGGCTATCCGCGTACGTATTCAGAATATATTGTCAACTAGCCACAGGTCAGTGGACTGTCTCGAACGACACGTTGTGCCATGCAGTCAGCATGACGACCCATTACATACCGTTGACCAATTTACCGGACGGGGACGATTTATCTCAAGCAACCTCCACAAATCCACGACAAGTAAAAAGTTGGCGCCTCCCTAAGCGCTGGCTGTCCGCGCTGCTGTTCATATGTGGCCTATTCACAATTCTTCTCCTTTCAGGCTCCTGGTCGTCGTCGTCGGGCAAGCGACAGCAAACTCCATCCTCCCAAGATGAATCGTCCACATTATTTCTTCTGGGACAACATGAGGACCCAACCAAACTTTGGTTCCCTCCCATCAGCAGCGGCGCCAACTTTCAGCCTAGCGTCGCTTCTTATAATGAACCGCCGCCAATTGAACGCCGTCTTCGAACACCTTTGTTCGTGGCGTTCACACGCAACAATGCAATGTTGCACCAGACTGTCCTTAGCTACATCGCATCCGGATGGCCGCGAGAAGATATAATAGTTGTCGACAATAGCGGCACAATGGACGCGAATAACCTGGGACTCCTGTCCCACGATAATCCTTTCTTCTTGGACTACGAGATTTTGCGTCGTCGCTACGGGGTCTCCATTCTTCAAACACCAACCTTGTTGAACTTTTCACAGCTCATGAATTTTTACTTGCGAGTCAGCATTGCTCACCGTTGGCGATACTTCTTCTGGAGTCATATGGATGTCGCCGTGCTCAGCGATGAAGAGGCACGGCCTTACAAGTCCTTCTACGAGCGTGTCCTAGGCATCCTGAGTGAGCTCGGGATCAGCAGCCTGAATGCAGTCGACGGCGCCGCAAACTCTGATGGTAGTACTTGGGCGATCAAATACTTCTCTTATGACTGGCTTACCCTAGTCAACGTTGCCGCGTGGCGTAAGATCGGACAATGGGATACTTTCATCCCTTACTACGGCAGCGATTGTGACGCTTACTCACGTGTCGTGCTGAACGGTTTCACCAAAGACGACGTTCGTGCGGGCCGTATTTTCGATTTGCCGAGTGCCATCACGGACCCGGAGGCCAAATTTTTTCCTCCTTCAGTCGACAAAAGCTCGTCCGGTGAGACCAGTACGGATTCGGGCCTCAATTCGAAGCGCTACCAGACCCTCTTTGCCGAACTCCAGAAGTTGGAGAGCGAGAAGCCCGAACACCATCGGAATCAGTGGCAGAGTTCTGATAAAGGCGGTCGAGGGGAGCCCTGGACTTATGATCCCCAAGGCTTTCAGCAGATGTGGTGGGACACTGCAGACATCGGCCGAGAGCTGTACAAGAAGAAGTGGGGAACATCGGAATGCCGACTTGACGAGCATGGCGTCACACTGTCGGATGAGTGGAGAGGAGAACCATGAAATACACAAGCCCACCACCGAGGATCGAAGACGATCGTTAGTGAAGAGAGAGACTTTGTATAGGAGTTCAGGTCAGGCATGAAGGATATGAATTGCAACGGAGGATAGGCATGATTGGGCTAGAACAGACGAATTTGGCTTTTCTGTCGGCAATCAGGTTCGTAAAGAGCGGTCACAAATGGGGTTGAAAGTCACTGTCCGATTTATAACGAACCTGGCCGCACGTATTGACGATTTATAGTTTGGTCGTGAATGTTTGCAGGTATGGACCAGGAAGGCAATGGCTATTACGAGATCCGAAGACTCTATTTAAATTGCCCTTGAAATCGTCAAATCATGTTACATAATTACACATAGTCTACCTATCACGAGGGTGACCTTCTCCGCCCATTTCGTGAATCATTGTTGTCGTTTCTTGAGTCAAATGATTTGATGGAAGCTCGGTAACTGGCTGGTCGTTGTATCTGTACTGCGCATGGACTGGAACTTGTTGGGAGTACACATACTTGTTCATGTCCCCTACCGAGCCTGCAACCTCATATGGTGTATTGCCAGGAAGACCTGGGGGATTTGCAGCTTGTTGCTTCTTCGACTTGCGCACACATCTCATCCCCAAGAAAATACCCAGGGCGAGAACGAACAAGGACCCTAATGCGGCACCGACACCAATACCTGCCTTTGCTCCCGTGCTGAGATCTGTCGAGGAGTTGCTTGACGTCGCAGCAGGTGCAGCCGAAGTCGATTGTACAGAGAACGCAGAGACAGAAGTGCTGCTGGCCGCAGTGGGAGAGGACGAAGGAATCGAGGTAGTGGAGGTCGAGGACAGAGATGTCGAGGTTGAGGAGGTCGATGAACTAGACGATGTATCATTCGATTTGACGACAAAGGCACGACTGGAGAGCTGGTTGTCCACGAATCCGTCCCCTGTGCCAATTTGCCCACTCGGGTCTCTGATCAGAAGGACGAAGTTCGGACTCTGGGATATCTGCTGGTCATCGACGTTGTCATTTTGGCCGACCGTCCACGTGTACGCGCCTGGGTTCAGGGCATCAGCTATAAGACAGACCATTAGCAACCCTGTTTCGAAGGAAGGAAGAAAATTCCGCGGTGCTGATTATCAGGTCAACGCTCACACAGCAAGGCTCCAACAGCATCGCCGCCCCAATGGCTTACGAGTAACGTAATCTGATCCAGAGAGCAATTCCAGCGAACTTGGACTGTTTCCCCGAGCGTGTATTGAACTGATAAATCTGCATTCGAATTGGACGGATTTGTGAATTCGTCAGCAAATGCATATCGGAGTAAAGCCGAAACCAGAAGAACAAAGATGAGAACGCCGGGCAACGGAGCTGACGAGATCGACATGTTGAGGTTTGTGGTGGAGAAAGGCGACAGGCTTGTCTGGCCATGTGAGACAATAGGTCCTATATGATTTCTGAGCGGTTTGGGCATGAGCAAAGCCGAACCACGAAGTGGGCGGTTGTTACCTGCACTACCTTTACTATTTTTACTTCCTATAGTATGGCGCTGCAGGAGACCAAGGCCATGGGGTCCGAATGTGTTACATCAAATTTCGAAACAAGCGCCACATCGACAGCCCCTGCCCTGTCAGGCGAATAGCGTCTTGATTCGTTCTTCGGGCTCTCATGAAAGGGGCCTTGGCTTGTACCTGGTCCATTTTGATAGAGGGATTGGATGTGAGGCATGTTTCGGCAAGGTGATGAGACCGCGGAAGGAGTAGTAGTGTGAGGATGTACGGAGGTACAATTACTGTATATTCACTCGTGAGGATCCGTACAGCACTTCTTAGCCTCGGCCTCACAATAGCATTCATAGGGCCGCTTCGATAGTCCTGAGCACTGACAACAACCTTCCTTCTTCGCATCGGCCGGTAATAACTGGGGTCTTTTCGGCTATGTTTAGGTGACTGGTTAATATCATGGTGGTTTCATTGTGAAAGTTGTTGTAGTTCTCTGAATGATGACCTTGCCAAGAGGTCGCGTCGCGCGCTGTGAATAAAGGTCCATTTTCCAATGCGCACATCTACTACAGTGTTCATCTGCTTTCCCTCCTGTGAACCACTCCATGTTGACCGTGCTGGAAGAATGATTACCTCGAGAAATGACGTCTCTCCATCAGCGAAGCGTCTCTGCCACGGACCGGCGCAGCGCATACTCGATCGGAGGCCCGTCCCGCGTCAACTCGACCAGAACAAAAGACTATGAGCGTTCTTCGGCTCGTGATAATGGCTCGCCAGTCGCATTCGATAGTATCGGTGATCCGTCCGAGGCCAACAGCCGCTTTCGCCACTCTGACAGCCGATATACGGGCACTGAACGTCGACGGGAGAAGTCGACCGTTGTCACCACAGAGACTGTTGTAACGAGGCGAAGTCCGCGCAGGGATGCCCCAAATGGAGACGCCCGTCGAGGCGGCGATGCTTCAAGACAGGCTGAGAGCCCCGGCCTGCCACCGAGACCCAAAGACACAGGTATTCCCCCAAGACTCGGCAGTGAATTTCCCAGTAACTTCGGCAGTTCCCTGGAATCCAGTGGTGTCTCTGATCCCTCACTCTTCTGCACCGCTGGCGACGAGAGTGACGGTGCCACCGCTCTCACGGAATGCCCCCAGCGATCTCAATCCGAATCCGCTCGATAACATGACGATGCAAGAGCAGGAGAGAGCCATGTTGGATGACCTTTTGTACGTCTTTATGGGGTTCGAGGGACAGTATATCCGATTTGGAGACAGCTACAATCCAGCAGAAGAGAAAGATCGATTAACAGGACCGTCTTTCCATTCGTTAGCAGGCCTCGATCCGAGTCTGCAGGACTTGACGAGCAGGATGCTCTCGATGGCCACACATTATTCCGCTCTGGAGGCATTTGTGGAAGTGCAAAGTCGAGATGAATTTGGCTCGGTCAACCATGCTCTGTGTGCGGCCATCCGCAAGCTCCTCAAAGACTATCTCATCCTGGTGGCACAGTTGGAAATGAAAGTCCTGAATGACCCGGCCTTTACTCTGCACCAGATGCATCTCTCCGTCATCCCCACGGCCCACAGCCTTGCACAACTGTATGGATTGGCTCAGGAGCTGCTGAAGAAGAATTCATTGCTTGAAGAGGACATGGACGACTCGATCGGCGATTTTGACGCGGACGACATCATTGAGAGGCTCCGCGAAGGCGGAGACCTTTTGCCAGGCAGCATGACGAAGAAAAGATGCATCGGGGGGAACGTGTTGGCGTTGTTGACCCAACGCCTGGCGACTTTCTCTGGCGATCCGGCCGCGAGAAGCATTCTCGAGATGCTGTTACGAGAGTCCAGCCGACCATACATGGTGATGCTCAACGAATGGCTGCATCATGGCGGCATCAAGGACCTCCATTCAGAGTTTCTGATCGGGGAGCGCGCCAGCATCAAACGCGAGCGATTAGACGAAGACTATACCGACGAGTACTGGGAAAAGCGATACTACATCCGGGAGAAGGAAGTTCCCCCTCAGCTTGAAAGTGTCAAAGACAAAGTCCTGCTGGCCGGGAAATATCTCAATGTCGTTCGCGAGTGTGGAGGTGTCAACGTCAGCATCAAGATGGATGACACTCCGGCCACGTTTGATGATGCTCGCTTTCTCGACAACGTGAATCACGCATACTCTTTTGCCAACCGCGAGCTGTTGACGCTTTTGCTCGCCAAAAACTCTCTTCGAAGCCGACTGCGTTCGATGAAGCACTATTTCTTCCTCGACCGAGCCGAGTTCTTCCTCTACTTTCTCGAATTGAGCAGCTCGGAGCTCCGCAAGCCGCACAAAAGTGTCAACACGGGCAAGCTGCAATCGCTGCTCGATCTCGTCTTGCATCAACCGGGGAGCATTGCCGTTGCCGATCCTTTCAAGGAAGATGTAAAGGTGAAGATGAATGACGTGGCACTGACGCAGTGGTTGATGCAGATTGTCAACGTGCAAGGGATGGATCAGGACAATCCCGACTCCATGATCGACCAGCCCAAGAATCCTACCCCAACCACCAGCAAGGACGACAGCAAGGACATAAATGGGTTCGATGCCCTGGAACTCGACTACGCCGTCCCTTTCCCGTTGTCACTCATCATCAGTCGGAAAACGGTCAAGCGATACCAGGTCATCTTCCGGTACACGCTGGCGCTGCGACACCTGGAGACCCTGCTGGTTGATTGCTGGTCCGAGCATAGCAAGGTCAAATCATGGACCCACAAGTCATCAGACATGAGGATCGAGGCTTGGAAACGTCGGGCCTGGACTCTCCGCGCTCGCATGCTGGTCTTTGTCCAACAAATGCTCTTTTTTGCCACGGCCGAAGTCATCGAACCCAATTGGCAGAAGCTGATGGCCAAGGTTGATGACGCTGAACATGGCGACAGAGCGGATGGAAGGGCAAAGCCGACATTGAAGCCAAGGACGAAGAGGACCGTCGACGAGCTGATGCAAGACCACGTTGATATGTTGGACTCCTGCTTGAAGGGTCTGGGCCTCACCCAAGCCAAACTGCTTCGCATCCACGCGAAGCTCATCACAGGATGCACCATGTTCGCGACTTATACCACCAATCTCAGCCGGTCACTGTATGCTGCGGACCCAGGTCTTGCATCGGAGGCAGAATCCGCGGCCGGCGGGCGACATGGATCTGTCACGTCCGTCCCTGAGCCAGATCCAAACCGAATTGTACGAATGGAGGATACTCTGAAAAAATATGAAGAGCATTTCAATCGCCACCTGAAGATTCTGATTGACAGCCTGAACTATTACGCCGCCACCGAGACGGTCGTCTTGCTGGGATTGTGCGCGCGATTGACGAACGCCGAAGTCCAGAAGAGAGATGACCTCCTTCTTTAGGTCTGCCCGAGAAGGGTTCGCCATCTCTCCATGTCGTGGCATCCTAACGCGAGGTCGACCCGTCCGTACCGAAAGAACTGCCACTACGGCGATGGAGTAACGATAGAGACGATGTGTACGAGTGATGTGAATGATACCCGATTGAAATTGAGATTTCATACTCAAGCAATGTCTTTTGTTTGCTCTTCTCCAGTCTTCTGCCACTGAATGGCGAACGACTACATCTACCATCAACCACCCATTGGACCATCCACACATCATGCTCTCGCCTTCTATCCCACACCTCATCCCTCCGATGCTAGAGAAATGCCATGTTGCCGGCCAAAAGCGATCATTGGAAGAACATCAAGAATCGATTGACAGCACCGGATGATGAACGGCTGAGACTGAAGACATGGACACGTTGGTCCCTGACGTTGTGGATCCAGCTTGAGACCACGTTCCTCGACAGCCATGGCTGACATGACGGTCCTTTGACGACCCGCGTTGAAATAAGGTTGACTGACTGGCAGGCTCAGACGACGCAAGAGACACAGGATTTGATGAAACTCGAACATATATGGCGGCGGTTCCGCAGATAGCACATCTCTACCGATCTGCCTTATCTGGTCTTGTACACGCACGGTTTCAACACTTTGGCTTCTTCCTCCGGTGAGATCTCTTCACCGGCCTCCGCTCTATTGACGTGTCTCATCTTGCCCTCAGGCCGTCTCTCGTATTTATGACCATTCCACTTCAGGCCTTGATGTTTCCCCACCGTGGGCACGCCTGACTTGACGAAGATCATGCTGACAAACATCTTGTTGCCCTTGTCGACCGATCCCTCTCGAAGCACGAACCCTCGCCGCTGAAAGACGGTGACGAAGGCAGATATGTCCATGTCGTCGCTGGGCTGTTCCGATGGTGACCGAGCGTCTTCAGCGAAAATTTCTCGGCCGTCCCCATCCCCGTCGGTATCGTCGTCTCTCTGGGACTTTGGATTCTTGCTCTCGCTCTTGTTCTTCTTCCTCTTGCCGACGCTGTTTTCGACCACCCGCCCTTTGGTCACACGTCCAAAGCGGGACTTGACCTCGGCGACCCAGACTTCTCCTCGGCCGTCTCCTCGTAACACGCGCCATGCCTCTTCGACAAAGTCCATCCAGTTCGTGCCCATGAGGCTCAGGCAAAAGACGACGACGTCTGCCTCCCCATCGCGTAGAGGGAGATTAGAGATGTCTGCTTTGGTCACGAGACTGTTGGGGGCGTGAAGGTCGAAGTTGTGGAATTTCAGCTGCAAAGCTTTCATCTGAGATTGACACCCCCGCGCCAGGGGGGCGTCTCCGCAGCCCAGATCGGCGATGGTACATCTGCCTGTCTTGCGCCGAGGCAGCGGCAACAGCGTTTTTCCCGCGGCGTGGTCGCTTGGGCTGATATGGCCACGCTTCTTAATGGCGTCAATATAAGTGTCCACGGGGTTTTGCGGCCACGATTCTTTTACTTGCTGCGAAAAGCCAGCATGATACTCTGCGAAGAGATCGGGCGAAGACGTAAAGAGTTCCATGGCCGCCGAAGAAGACGTCGTGTATAGGGTCTCGTTGAGATGGCGGAATCGTGCCGACGTCAGCTTGCTTCGCATCTTCGCCTGTAGGGGTGTCAAGACAGTGGCTGGTGGAGGTCCTGCCTGCGGAGAGAGGCCTTGTGACAATGGCTTTGAGGTTGTCGACTTGATCTCCTCGTGCTTGAATTTTGTGTGCGTGTCTTTCTTCCTCGGACGGGCTGCAGCATCAGCAGAAGCAGATGCCGCGCCTCTCTGTTCAGAGCCGAAGCCGTGTCCACTGTCATCGTCGAGCCTTGGTTGTTTCTCAAGTTCATAATCGGAAGCGGGTTTCGTCGTCGTCGCCCCATGATCTTTCTCCTTCAAGCTCTCTTTACTCTTCTTGTGGCCATGTCGGTTCTCCTGCCTCGCGGATGTCCGCTGATGGGCGATTTTGGTCTCGAACCTCGCCCTCCATAGCTTTTCGAGCTCGGTTCCGGAAAGTTTGCGAGATTGATCCTGATCTGGATGGGCATGTTTCCTCTTTTTTGCCACTCCCGTCGGCTCTTTTCCAGATCGTTGCTGGTCCGCTCGACCGCTGCCCTGCTCCGAAACGAGAGAGTCGGCAGACACGGCCCAACCTGGGACCGCGAACATGTCAAGCAATCAGCCTGAGCCTGCAGGGGGGAGAGCGGTGGCATTTGCTGGCGCACAAAGTGCAGTCAACTTTTCCTGGCTAAGGCGGGCGGAGCAACGATAGTTCCGGTGGAGGACAGGAGGAGCACTTGCGGAGCACCACTGCACTACAGTGGGGCGATCGAGGCATGAGCATCGCCGGCCTTGGCACTTGCTCTCTGGTGGCGTTGCCGCTGCATCTCCAGGCGTTCTTTGGCGTTCACCGGCGTTCTTTGTGCTGATTGCCTAATGATATTGTTCAATTCAAATCCCACATCTGCCTCATTCGCGCTCACTGGCCGGAGCTGCGACGGTACCGACTGTGCAGAGACCGGCAGGGGGAGAGCGTAAACTCAGCGCTTAGCATGGGCCAGCACTCCAGTGATTGGGGACGTGGTGCCGATTGTTTGGTGCTTTTGCCGCCCGACCAATAACTTGACCCTCGATCCTTGGTCCTCCATCGTCATCGTCGACGCTGCTCTGGAGGGAGGGAACGCGGCCCCTAAGGGGTGCGTGGATGGGGAGGGGACCGACCAGGCCAGACGTTCACAGCGCACCTCCACCCGCCTCATACCATTACCTCGATGCAGCTCCTCCCTAGCTCCCCCCAGTGCCCAGCGGCAAGCGCGCACGCGGGTCCAGGAATGTGCACTCTGTCGTGTAACCACATGCAGAGTCCCGCGGTTGGTATCAGCGCTACCAGCGGTGCCCGCGCCATCACTCCACCCCCTGAGGCCGAATCCAGTCGGTTTGTGCAGCAGCAAGTGGCAACGTATTCAAGGCCAGCCGCCTGTGAACATGGAGGAGCGGCCCAGCGCCACGCCAGTCAGTGGCTCCCGGCACCCGCTGTGCAAATCTTGGTTCACGATTTTTCCTGTCTCAACTGAGCAAGGAGCAATATGGCCCGCGGCACGGTCGCCAGGAGCTCGGGCCATGGTCGACTGGTATCCCCGCTGAATACTGGGCCACCACACGGGGGGAACCGTTTGCGTCACGCGATCGTCGTTCCGTTTTTACCCAAAAATGTCGACACACTCCACCGGGCATGCGCTACAGGACGCCAGTGGAGCTGTAAAGCCACGTTGTGTTGCGAGACAATTCCGCCCCTGTCTTCAGATTGACGATGACGGTCCCAGGACGATTGACGAGGAGTCCCGACTCCGTACCCGTTAACCGACGTTCACCAATGCCACCCAGCACGACCGTCCATCCTCCCTCGTGGTGGAGATGAAAGTCTTTCCAACGTCCCGCCGGCGAGGGCATTGATGGTCTCGGACCGTCTTCCAGGCACAAGGATGGAGGGCGAAGCGGCTAATTCCGATGCCGTTCAGATTACTTTCCGGCAAAGCACCATGGCGGAAGGAGGGGAGACATCAAAATCATGCCGGTACGGAGCCACACAGCCGCCCATGGTTGACAGGTCGCTCTTAGCACACCACTGGCCCACGCTCCGCAGTGGCCCAGCTGCTCCACGGCGATCGGCCGAGCATGTCTCCCCAACTGGGCCCCCTGAGGCGGCGGCAGGCTCTCCTGTTGGACTGTCAGGCGCCGTTGGATCAGCCCTACTAACCTCGATCATATCTGGTGCACGGTTCTCCCCTAATTTGCTTTTTGGTGGCAGTTCGGGTGACGCGGAACCCACTTTTCTTTTTGCCCCATATCAGCTGTTCAAGGTTGCTTCTGTATACCTAGACTCACGAGGCAGACGTTGGAAAACGGATTAATGCAGCAACCTGTTGCACTATTTGAACAGTGGGCAGGGGTCTGTCAGCCCGTCGCCCTACTAAAGGGCCCTACTCCTCCTCACAACGAGCTGACCAATAAAGATTCGTGGTCCGTGACTTGCATATGCGGCTGCTCAGGGTCTGCGTCACAACCACTCAAACTGAGCTCAGAAACAGCTTGAATACCGGTGGCCCGGAGGAGACAAGCTTGTCGGTCCTCGGCCCACCTGATTCCTGCCTCTTTGGCCTGGATTCCTTCATTCCTGGCCTCCTGGTGATTGGAGCTTGTTTTCAAACTGGCGCCCGTTCTGCATGACTGCCGATCCCAATGATGCACAACCTCAGCGGTATGGACATGACATGGTCACTCACCCTTCCTGCACGCTGAGCACGTTAATCTCTGGCAATTCGACGTTGGCGCACACGCCGTTATCTCTAGGCCAGAACCGCTAAGCCTGAAATTTCCACGTGGCCTAGGCGCGTCCGGTACAACTTTGACCATGGTTATCATGATATATGGTCAACAGACAGGAGGAGTTTGACGCTTTTCGAGGCCAACACAAAAAACTTGGTCTTCTGACCGGGCCGCCGTAGATGCTGGGGTCCTACACCGTCAATGTCTTCTGCCAACGATGATGGAGAACCAGTCGACGTTCAAGACGCCGCCGCCGCCTCTGCGGCCGAAGCGGCGCCTTCCGCCACCGAGCAGAGACCAGCGGCCAAACGACGGACCAAAACTGGTTGTCTAAGTCCGTAGATATCAGACCCCCATTCTCGACTGTCTTTGTGCTGACACGACGCTGCAGCATGTCGCAAACGGCGCATCAAATGCGGAGAAGAACGACCTGTAAGTGCTTCTTTTTCATCCGTCCGACATCCACCGCATCCTGACACAGCCTCGGGAAAAAAGATCTGCAAGAATTGTATCAAATCGAAACGCGAATGTGCTGGTTACGTCCAGCCGCTGGTATACAAGCAGCACAACCATGGCCCCCCGACAGCGATCCACGACGTCGGTGACATGCTGGTTCCGGTTCAAGATGATCCTTTTGCCGGCAGCCATCCTTCCAGTCTGCCGCCGCGGCCACCACAGCAGCAGTACTCGACGTATCATGACCTGGCACCCCGTGGCGCGATGACTTTTCCGCAATTGCCACCAGATCGTGGCTATTACGGTCCCGGTCAGGCCGCGGTACCCCATGAATCGTCCTACCAGAGTCTGCCCGGTGAGGCCGGCTATGTTGGATGGCAGAACATGCAATTACCACATTTTCCGCAGCCGGGGATACCGCATGACGGGATGGAAAGGATGAGCATGGGAGGACAGGGACTGCTTCAACAACAGATGGGAGGACTACCGCCGACCTCTTTTGCGATGCATGGGACACAGGGTGCGGGATATGGAATTCCGACGTCGTCGCTTCAGGCCGTGTCTGGTCCCGCTCAGCATTTGACCGCAGACTACCCTTCCGCGGGCTATCTCTCAGAAATTCCTCATCCACTATTTGCGACCTATCAGCACCGAACATCCCTGGGCCATCCGCGATATGACACGCCACAGCCAGATGTAGGGGGTACGTAGGCGAATGAAATTTTACTTGATAACTTCTTTCCCCCGAAAAAGCTAAAATCTTCCAGACAACTCATCCAGACGATACACCATACGTGGCTTCGTGCAACAACCTCACTCCATAGCCTCTATAGCCCCCTCCCAAATGGCGTCGGATCCAATCCCCCGGCCGTCCGCGCACGCCGATCTCGTTGGGGAGGAGTCCGACGACGACGACGACGACCCTTACGATGTCGAAATGGACGACCCCGAGGGCAAAGACTTGTCTTTCGCGGAAGCTGCGCAGGGTTTGACCGATATACTGGGCCGGTCGGGGCAGGACCGAGGGCCGCGCATGAAGCCGTCGGGCCCAGCACGACGGGCACCACAGACTCTGGCCGAATATCGACCATCGTTGATGTTGTCGCCATTGCGTGACGAGCGGAATGAGCGCATTTTCCGCCATTTTGTCCAAGTCACGAGCCGATGCATCGCCATCTTTGAACGCCAGTATTTTGCTCCCCTGGCCACAGGGCCGGCACGAACCCTGTGGAGTTTCACCATTCCCGCATTGGCTCTTTCTCACCGGGCCCTGGCCCATGCGATCCTGGCATTAGGCGCCTTGCACCTCGCGAAGCTGCAGCAGACCTCTGAAGCGCCCGCGATTAAGCATTTCACCTACGCCGTCCGAAGGGTGGGAAGACTGCTGGGATTGCCCAGACGCCGTCATGAGATCGCGACCCTGGCGACCGTGCTGGTCCTGGGGTTTTATGAAGTGATGGCCGGCGATCATTCCCGCTGGAGCCTCCACTTGGGAGGCGCGACAAAATTGGTCATGGAGCACGACATTGGCAGCATGACGCGAGTGGCCCGACGCATGCGACGTCGCGCCAAAGCAAACATTCGTGAATGGACGGCTCAGTTCGGCCTGACGGACGAGAATTATGTTCGAGTGGCCGGGATCCCCATGACGTTGTTGGACGACGCCGAGTGGGAAGTCGATATGACTCTCATCTCTCAACTCACCGGCCGCGCCGTGGACTATGATCATCAGCTGCAGGCCAACATGCCCGACCCCGGTCGTACGGCAGACCTGAGCGAGAAAGACGTGGAAGACCTCAAAGCCAAGATGGATTTGCGATGGTGGTATTGCAAACAAGACATCTTTCAGAGCATGGTGAGCGGCGATCCGCTAATGATGTCCCTCGACGCTTGGATATACTGTCCTCCAAGGGGCCCGATAGGCCGAGCAGACAACGCATTTGCAACATTGGATCATTTGCTGCTGGTCATGGCTCGCATCACCGATTTTGGCGGCCGAGATCGAGCTCGGAAGCAAAGGGCCGTCGATGCTCAGGGTGGAAAGTGGATGCCTCCACCCGGATTCTTTGGTCCGGACGGGCCAACGAGAAGACCGGCCCCGGAAGAGGACCAGAGACGAGGAGGAAGCGCCGCGTCGGGTAAGGGCCAGGAAGCTGTTGGCATTCGCAAGTCTGCCGGCCAGAGTGTCTCCAAATCGTCGCAAGCTCCGAGTGCTAATGAAGGCCGAGTCCGACAAAGCAAACCGGTGCCCTCAGGGCCCATGTCTGGTGCTGCTGCTGCTGCTGCTGCTGATGGCGGTGGTGGCCCTGGCTTTCATGGAATGATCCCTCCGCCGGCGGGACCCGTTCCCATGCACTCTGCCTTCCAGGTCATGGCTGCCACTCTCAGAGATTCAGCATTTACGGGGCCACAGAAGGAGATGCAGCAGAAACCATTGCCAGGGACGCTGGAGGCCGACACGACAAACGCTCTGGCGGAATATGCTGACATTGTTCGTGCTTTTGACACTTTGGTCCAGGCTCTCGGTCCCGACTTCGAACCGCTCAGGCCGCCGTCCCAGGCTCCGATCGCTACTCCCTTTGGACCGGCGCTCATATACAGAAACTCGGCGATTGCATGTATATGGACAATCTATTATGTCGGGCGTATCCTTCTCCACCGACTGCATCCCTATATGCCCCCCGCTGCCATGGTGGCCGCTGGAGTCACCGCCCATCTGACTCGAGATTATGGTCAGAAAGTGGGCAAGATATGTGGTGGTCTCTACTCGTCGCATCAGTATGGACAAACGGGGCCGCTGGACCCAACATTGGCAGGAGCATGGATGGAGAGCACATTCTCGCTCTTGTTCGCCGGCGTTCAGTATCAAGATCCGGTTCAAAGAGGTTGGACCATCAGCAAGCTACAAGACGTTGCCCACACGTGCGGCTGGCAAACTTCTGCAGCCATAGCGGCAGCATGCGAGAATGCTTGGGAGAAGATGGGCCAGGCAGGTCGGGGTCCGCCGTACCAACGCACTCTGAATCGCAACAAGGATTTCCACGTCAATGTGACTTCGAGAGGAGTGGTCGCCGGTGCTGTGAGTTCAACCTCTGATGCCATGAGCGAACATGAGTCACAATTTGTCAATCATGACCGCGGCTTGATTGGCCGATATAGTTCAACCAGAGTGCACTGGGCATTAGGTTTGCTCTCCGTCGAGGAAGACATCCAAAAGATCAGTCTGGAGAGCAACTAGCGTCTGGTCACTGCGCCCGCCGGCCGAATGGCAAACTGGGTGCAAACGGAAGAGGACACGATCGCCTTCATTTCCTATGTTGACTCCAGTGGCATATCTCTGAGTCACGAACTATCTTTCAACGGTTGGAGCAGTGTCGATGCTCTCGGAATGACACCTATCTAGCCCAGCTCCTGCTCTTCGAATTCATTGTCAACGGCTTTCACTCAATCTGCAACCACTGTTCACGACGAGACTGTCTGCGTGTGGTCAATCTCGAGTTGTCAAAACACAACATCCTGCCCTCAACAGAAGGGCACCGAGAAGGGTCTGTAATATGGGATCAACTGGATTGCTTCAAAAAAGTCTATCAAGTGATGTTTATTCCATGGAAGCTTGTGTTTGAGAAAAAAGGAGAGATGCTCGTCGGTGGTGGGTGGTAATGCTTCTATTTGACTAATCCCTGCTCCAAAACAGATGAGTCTCTTGTAGGAATAAATTTCGTGTGAACTCCAAGCTCGCAATTACGTTGATGTTGAGAGGGAGGAAATAAGTTGGAGAAATTCCGTTGGGTCAGTGAAACCTTCGATTGTGGAACATGGTGGCAGGCCCTGTGCGCACTCATCACTCGATGGACCCGTCCGGAGTAATAGCTCTGTGAGTACGAGCCAGTGTTGGAGTAAACCTTTTGCTGAATGACTGGTGAGGTAAGGGAGCGTATCACACCGATTATAGATATACACCATTCTCCCCCGGGCCACCAGAGGAAAAGGGAAAAAGGGACAGCATGGAAAATTAATGGCGCCAAAAGCATGCAGAAGATTCCCCAGCCAATCCTTCTTTTATTTCTTAACTTGGGGGGTATTGGCATGAAGATGGCTGGTCACCTCACAGCTCGCCAAACTGCTCTTTGCACTTGGATATGTTGACAACTTTGGCGGCCGGCGCTGGCGCTCTTCTCGTCGAAGCGTAGCTCCACCCACTCGTCAGCGAGTTTTTGGCGGGTAGAGGTAGAAGAGATGTGATACCAACTTACTTCCCCAGACTTTATTTTCTTGCAGGCGTCGACAGCGCCATGAAGGGAAAATTGCCGTCATTGTCGACTTGTTATCCAAATTCAACCGGATTTCCTGATCGAGTCATTCCGACGGCGCAAGGATTGTGGAAACGTGGGTTTGAATTTATCAACAATTTACTTCAGGTCCGAATGATTGCCGGCAAGGGGACTTCGGAGATGGATGACTCGAGATGAAAACCATGACCAGCTTTTTTCTACTGACCGACTGTTGCTGACACCTGAGATAGGCTGAGCAGGGCGCCTGTGTTCCCCCTTTTCCTCCTACACATCCTCACATCACCACGTCTACTACCCAATACCCGACGCTCCCTGCCAAACTCATCCTCACATCCACAAAATCCTACTTTTCTCCCACTCAAACGCTCTCCTACCTCGCCGGCCTCCTCAAACCTTCCAATGGCGTGCTCCCGATCTCCCACCACGACGTCCTCTTCGCGCTCATTCCCGACTTTATTACAATTTACCCGTGCGCCCAACTCATCACCTCTTTCTCTTCCTCTTCCCCTCCTCCTTCCCCCCCTCCTCTTTGCAGTCTTCGTCTTCTGGCTGGCCCGTCCACCTCGACGCCCAAGACTGCTTTTGGGACTCCTCCTACGGGCCGTACACGGGCGAAGTCGTCCCGCTGGCGCTGCAGTCGGTGGGCCATGCCGAACGCCGCCGCCTTCTGTCCGAGACAGACGAGATGACGGCCCAAAAAGCCGCGGCCGTCTGCTCCTGTGGCATGGTCCCGCTGGTGTGTGTGGGTGAGATCGACCCTCCCGATGCTGAGGGTCCCATGTCGATGACTGTCGGCAACGCCATGAGGCAGCTCACACCGCAGATCACGAGTGTGCTGCTCGCCGTGCCGGTCGGTGCGCCTGTCATCTGGCCTACGAGCCTGTATGGACCATTGGGACAGCGGAGCCCGCCGGCGTCGACTACGTGGGACCTGTGGTGGAGGCGATCAGGAGGGTCGTCAAGAGCGTCAAGGATCGGACTGGCCAGACGAAGGTCGTCTACGGTGGCAGCGCCAGCCCTGGATTGTGGAGCGGGAAGTCCAACGGAGGAAACAGTCTGGGAAATGGGTCGACGGGATGTTCTTGGGCCGGTTCGCGCACGAAATCAGCGGTGTCAAAGTCGTGGTTGACGAGGCTGTGGAAAGCATGGTCTCAGCTGAAGGATGGAAATAAGTCGCGCACCCGAACGAATCATCATGACTGAACAATTTCATTACAGATGCTACCGGGACCGGCCAACAGCGTTCGTCAGGTCATGAGAATCATCCCAGCGGCTCAATCCAGACTTCCAGCAGACGCCTCTGTTAATGCATTCCGAGGTTACCACGCAACAATTCCGACAACGGCTAACCTTCGCAATCAAAAGACACCCCTCATCCTAACTCCATAACGGTCAACCCTTCAGTTCTCCCGGCGTCATGACGGAGACCACACTCGTCCCCTCACTGAAGCGTGTTCTAAACACACGGTTGGCGTTCTGAAACATGCCGTCCTTCAAGCTGACAACGATGAACTGGGAGCCCTTGAAACGGGTCTTGATGAGTCGTCCGATGTTCTGCGTATGAGACAAGTCCAGCGCGGCGTCAACCTCGTCCAGGATGTACATCGGTGCGGGTTTGAACTGGAGCAGCGCCAGAATCAGAGACAGGGCAATGAGAGATCTAGAGGAGCGTGTCTCAGCAAATGGTCGTCAAACGGCGAATCTGTCACATCACATACCTCTGTCCTCCCGAAAGTTCCGTCAAGCTCTGCTTCCACACCTTGCCCAAGCACACCTTGACCTCGAGTCCGTCCTGAATCCGATCAATGTTATCATCCAGGGGCACGAGTTTGGCCGTGTTGTGGCCTGGTAAGAGGTCGGAGAAAATGTGGCCAAAATCTTCCGTCACCTTCCGCCACGTCTTGAGCAAGGCTTCCTTCTTGTACTCGTCGAGCGTGCTGATCGTCTCCTCAATCTTCTTCTTATCCCGCACGACCGTCCTCAGCATATTCTTCAGGCTGGCCTCTTTTTTCTCGACACTGTCGATCATCGGCATCACCTTGGGGTTGATCTTTTTCTTCATGCCCTGGAACCGCTCGGTCACGGTCTTCAATGTCGCACGGCTCTCGGCCACGTTCTTGCCTCGGAAATCGTACGGCGTTCCTGCTCGGCCGAATTGGTCCTTGTTGTCTTCGATCCAGTCATGCTCTTTCTCCAAGGTGGCCACCAACTGCGCGGCGGCCTGGGCATCTTTCTGCGCCTTGTCCACCGCATGAGTGAGTTTCTGCGCTTCCAGGGCCTCTTCTGTTATTTGCTTCGACTTGGTCGACTTGGCCAGCTCAACTTCTCCGAGCTCATCGTCGAATCCGGTCAGTTTCGCGCGTTCGTCGGCCAGTTCGGCTTGGGTCACATCATGATCACTTTTGACCTTTGCTTCTTCTTGACGCAACGCTTGGACCTCGTCCTTTTGTGCCTCAATGTTGCTATTGGTCTCTGCCAGCTGCTCTTCGGCGGCTGCCAAATCACCCACTGCTTGCTCACATTCGACTCGCGCGTCTTGCAGCTCCTTCTGGAGTGATTTGACACTCGCGGAGCTTTTGCTCAGACCTTTCTTCAGATCTGCGAGAGACTTGGCGAGTTCCTTGAGCTTGCTGTCTTTGTTGTTGGCAAAGTCTTCCATGTCCCTTTCAATGCGCTTGACCTCCTTGGCCGCTTCAGCCTCTTTCATTTTGGCCGCGGCCATATCTGCGGTGAACTGCACGACCGCGGCTTTCATTTCTTCGACGGCTTGAATGATCGATGAAGAAGAGTTTCCCTGGATCTGTTCCTCGCCGAGCTTGATTTCATGTGTCTTCAGATCCAGCTCCCGCTTGAGTGCTTTAATGCTCGTCAGCTTGTGCTGTTCGTTCCTCATCGTCTCTTGGAGATGAGCCAACTCTCGCTCCTGTCTTTGCATGTCTTGGGTCACTTGATTGAGTTGCTGGAGAATCACGAGCACACCACTCGAGTTGGGCGAGCTGCCGCCAGAAAGCGTCCCCGACGGGTCATACACATCGCCTTCGAGAGTGACGCTCTTGAGCCGGACAGCAGGATCAAACGTTACCCTTTTCGCGGTCTCGGCGTCCTGACAAATGAGTGTGGTGCCAAAGACATAGTCCATCGCGGCAGAGACTTCGGCCTCGTAGCCGATCAAGGACAGGGCCAGGTCGACTTTGCCGGGCGCGATCTTTTGTGCCGCCCCGACCTTCCCCGCCGACGCTCTAAAGGCGGAAATCTTGTTCAATGGGATGATGGTCACTCGTTTCTTGAGCTGACCATTCTGCAGCAACTGTGTCCCGGTCTCGGCCGTGTCAACAACCACGTTGTACAATCTGCCACCGGCACAGATCTCCAGAGCTGTGCCCGCCACCGACTTGTCCTTGTCCAAGGTAAAGAGTTGGGCCACCAGTCCTTTCACCTTTGAACGGTCGAAGCTGGGTGTCGGATCACTGAAATGAAAGTCGACATTGGCGACTTTCCGCTTGAGCCCGTCGGCTTGTTGTCGCAGCGCTCGAATATTCTTTTGTAACGTCGCCTCCTGTTCGTGCATCCGCTCCTCTCGTCCGGGCTCGAAGCCCAGTTGGGCCAGGTTGTCCTCGATCTTCTTCGCCTGGTGGCGGAGTGTTTCAAGGCCCCTCAGCAGGCCAATATTCTGCTCTCGGGCTTTCTTTGCCCGCGGTTCGTCCTCTCTGATACGCTTTTCGAGATGGGCGATCTTGAGCTTGGCCTGCTCTTGTTCCGTGCCGGCCGCTGCCAGTTGACTTTGAGCTTCTTGAAGTTGCCCTTGATATCCACTCTCGTGACCTTCTCGAGAAGCCACGCCTGTCTGCAAGGTCGAGAGCAGCTCTTCCTTCTTTTCGACTTCTGCATTTTGCGCGTCAAGCTCGGTTTTGGCGCTGTTCCACTGCGACTGCAGTCGATCCAAGGCCACTGTCTTTTCACTCACCTGCGCTTCGAGAGCCTTGACGTTCTTGATGCCTTCTTTCTTCCTCTGCTCCTCCTCGGCCAGGCTCGTCTGCTTCAGATCAAGCACAGTTGCCAATCTGACAAGCTCGTGGCTGTGCTCTTTCACTTGGTTTTCCAGTGCCTGAAATCGGCCGCCTTTGCGCATTTCCTTTTCGCGGACCGCCCGGATCCGGGCGGCATCTTCGTCCAGGTTTTCTATTTCGCGCTTGAGCTTGACGGCGTTGGCTTCTAGATGCTGTACTTTTGCTCGCTTCGCCTCGTGTTCTTCTCTCGCCGTGTGGAGCTTTTCTCCTGCCCGGACATAGTCGGCCGCCACGACCACTCTCGTCAATCTTTCCAGCTCTCCTTGCGTCTTCTGGTAGTCCAACCACGCTCTTTTTTCACCGCGTAACTTGTCGAGTTTGGGCTCGATCTCTTCTCTCAAAAGTCCTTCGATCTCCAGAACCTTCATCTCCTTCTTGGCCATGGTCTTGGTGGCCTTCTCTTTCCTGTCTTCAAACATGCGTGTGCCGGCCGCTTCTTCAATCATGGCCAGGATCTCGGCCGGTTTCATGTTCAGCACTTTGGTGATGCGGCCTTGCATGATGATGAAATTCGGATTGTTGATGTTCAGCCCCACGCTTTGGAACAGGTTCTGGACGGTGGTTTGCTGAGCTCGATGACCGTTGATCAAGTATTTGCTCGTGCCTCCCATGACAATTTGTCGCGTCACGCTGATTTGCGCATATTCTTCGAAGCCGATGGGACTGGTGCTCTTGTCATTATTATCAAAAACAATCGTCACGCTTGCTTTCGTGACTCCCGCCTGCCCGCGCTTGTAGATGAGGTCCTGAAGATTCTGCGCCCGGACCGTCGACATGTTCGTGATCCCGAGGACGAAGCATATTGAATCGAGAATGTTGGACTTGCCAGAGCCATTGAGGCCCGTGACGGCATTAAAACTGGAGTCCCAGCCGGAAATGACCGTCCTCTGGCTGTAGGACTTGAATCTGCAGAGATTCCTGTCAGTGTGGATGAAAAGAAGTGTGCAACGTTGGCCTACCCGTCTATGATCAGCTCGATGATCTTCATTGTGACCGTCCTCGTTCGGGCAATCCTAGCTCAATTTGAAATATAGACACATTGACCGCCGCGTACCAACCCTGATGAGCGACTGCGAAGCGAGTAGACCATAAGATTTGCTTTGGACATCTGGCCGGCGTCGTGTTTACACGCGATCCATTTTGGGCAATGGGCACAAACTAAGTGACTTTTGGGAAGGTGCGGCGAATTCCCTCTAGCTCCGCAGTCTTGGCGCCCAGGTAATTCTCGGAAGTCTGCAATGGAGGTCTCCCACCAAAGCTGCTCTCGTGGTTGGCGAACCTGTGGCACAAACCTGGTCAGCGTCACTGTCGTTGGTCGTTCTCTTGCTGACCGTCACGATGTTTTCTCGATCCTTACCGTCCGGATCTCCGACCACGATCAACATCCCCATTTTCCTGGCGCCAGCCTTCGCAAAAGGAGCTCCGACTTCGTCTGCGAGTGCTTCATCAAGATCGTTTACAAGCACGGCGCACCCGCTTCTTAAGCAGAATCGAGACAAAAACAAGAAGCGGGGCGTCTCGGCCATACGTCGAACAGGACCAAAGCATCCTCTGGTGATGTCAAAATACCCGCTCCCGCGACCGGTTCAGAACCCCGAGGCGCGCTCCGCATTTCCCACAGATGAGAATCATGGCCTTTGGGGATTCTTCAATGAGGCCAAGGAGCCAATGATGGAGCCACAAAGGGAGAGCAGCCACGGTCTGTATGGTCCTGGCTGCGCACATTCTGTTGCTAACTCTGGTTGAGGCCGGGCTTGGACCTATCAAGAACTTTCCGTCAAATCCTTCGACGACTTACACAAACTCTTTTGGGTGTGTGTCAAGGAGCAAAATCAGGTCCTGACGCGTCGAAAGGAATGGGAGCGTGTCCGTGCGGGTTATGGCGAGGTGGAATATGATGAGAAAGTCAAGGCGGTAAGTCTCTGCTCAGGAACCATTCTTTCCGTTCCCGCGGAATGAGGATACAGATTTTCACTCGCCGAACTGAGTTGCCTCAAGGTCCGCTTAAACCTCGAGGCCGAGACGAATCCATGAAACACAACTGACCATTTCTTCTTCTGAGATGCTGTTCGTTGATCGTGCTTGACCCTGTGCTTACATATGATGCTGGCAGGTTCGGAAAACCATGTCTCGCATCCAAAGTGTTCTGGTCGATCGATATCACAACTGGCAAGAAGCTTCTATAGTGCTTCAAAAACGGTCGCTTCGAGAGCTATTTGACGAAAGTGATGACCAGGTTGGTGCAGATGAATGGCATGCGAACGTCAGCTGACATCGGTCTAGAACTTTGAAGAGTCGGTCGACGATGGCACACCTTCAGGCGTCTCTGTGCGGGAAGTGCAATCAGTCTGATAGACGTCGTACTGTCAAAAGATTTGTCGGTTGTAGTGGCGAGACTCTGTTTTGGCGGCGGCCAAGGACTTGATATAGACATACCAGATTTCCACCGGGGGCCATCTGTGCCCGTGTAATTGATACCGAATATTTCTGGGTTCTCAACACCAATATCGTGGTCTCCAGATAACGGGTGGATCAATTCCATGAATCCATGCCCTGGGTGTCACTGTCAAACCCGGGGTACGGCTTGGCAACATGACACATTGCGGGCGGGCTGTTTCAGGCGTTGTTTCACCGACCTTCACCATATCCAGCAAAACCCCATATAACCCCACCAAAACAAACCGACTCTACTCCAAGACCACACTCCTTACACCCGAAGCCATGGAAGACATCGCCCCAGAGTATGATGTCGTCGTCCTCGGCACTGGTATGTCGAAAGCGAAGAAGGTCGCCCGCTGCGCCCACCTTGCTGACCGACCGGACAGGTTTGACTGAATGCGTTCTCTCTGGGTATGAGTCACGGGAGCTGTGATGGCGAAAGGGCATACAGACTGATCGTGAACCAGTGTCCTCAGTGTCAGGGGCAAGAGTGTGCTTCATATCGACCGCAACGACCACTATGGCGGGTATGTTGACCTCGCCCCCTGTCGACTCAGACCTGGCTGACCTGGAACCAGTGAGGCTGCGTCCGTAAACATCGAGAACGTGAGTCACGTATCCAAGCTTGATCGTGCGAATCTGACACTTGGGCTAGCTGTTCAAAAGATATGGGACCTTTCGGCCGGGCGAAGAACCGTGGAAGAAGTATGGCCGCCTCAACCAGTGGAACGTCGACCTCATGCCCAAATTCCTCATGGCCAACGGCGAACTCACCCGCATTCTTGTCTCCACGGAAGTGACGCGATACCTGGATTTCAAACAGATCTCAGGGAGCTTCGTGCAACAAGGGACGGGTCCGAGAGCGACGGTCGCCAAAGTGCCCTCCACGGCGAGTGAAGCGCTGAGCTCTCCATTGATGGGGCTGTTCGAGAAGAGAAGAGCCAAAAGATTCCTCGAATGGGTTGGCGCTTTTAACGAAGACGATCCCAACACACATGGAGGTGAGTCACACGGGCTCCGAGCACCGTGGGCAGAGGCTCACCAGCGCAGGCTTGAACGTCAATACCTGCGCGATGAAGGACGTATATGACAAATTTGGCTTGGAACTCGCCACTCGAGAATTCATCGGACATGCCATGGCGCTGTATTCGACCGATGAATACATCGACTCGCCGGGCATGGCCAAGGAGACGATCGATCGGATCCGATTGTACGCAAATTCAATGGCAAGGTACGGAAAGTCACCGTACATTTATCCACTCTTCGGCCTCGGTGAGCTGCCACAAGCATTTGCTCGTCTCTCGGCCATCTACGGAGGAACGTACATGCTCAATACTTCGATCGACGAAATCTTGTATGAGGGAGGCAAGGTGTCCGGTATCAGGGCGACCATGAAGGACCGAGGTGATGGCGAAGCGAGCATGACATTTACCACCAAGACGCCCATGATCTTGGGCGACCCATCCTATTTCCCGGGAAAAGTCCAAGTCGTTGGTCACTTGCTGAAAGCTATCTGCATTCTCAACCATCCTCTCGACAAGACCGGCGAGGCCGACTCCCTCCAGCTGATCATTCCGCAGTCTCAAGTGGGCCGGAAGCATGACATTTATATTTCCATGGTGTCATCAGCTCACGACGTCTGCCCCAAAGGCTATTACGTTGCCATTGTCTCGACCATCGCCGAGACTTCCGCAAACCACCACCTGGAGTTGCAGCCTGGCCTTGAGCGATTGGGTCGGATCGAAGAAAAGTTTATGGGTCCTCCCATCCCCATCTATCAACCTCTGGAAAGCGGCGTCAACGATAACATCTACATTTCCAACTCATTTGATGCATCCGTAAGGCTCTCCGTGCTTTCTGTCCGTTCACCTGCGTCTTGGAACTCATGGCTAACCAACACTACAGTCGCATTTCGAAAGCGTGACGGAGAACATCCAAGACATTTACAGGCGCGCCATGCGTGAGGAGCTGGAAGTGGATGGTCTCAGGGAGGATCAGACGGTTGCACAGGAATGAGGAAACATGCCGGGTTTCCAAGACATAAGCATGGTGTCAGGAGTTTCTTGTAGACGTTTGAACCAAGTTCCGTCAGTGGATAGGGTGGCAGAGCTTCATAGGCCAAAGACATAATAGTTCTCGCCTCGTCGAGCTGAGGACGACCGGCGATTTGAGAGAAATGCCCTGATCTGGACTCGATGTTCCCGCGCAAATGTCCACCATGTTGCAGAAAGTGGCCCAATATCATCGCCTGTTGCTGATGCTTCAGACTGCTCGCACCAGACCGGCAGTAGCGATGTATATCAGAACATCCCATACTTTCAGAATTTGTTCCTGGGTCGGGGTGATATTGGTATCAACCTCCGCCATGCCATGTAGCAGTACAGTCCCTTGTCGATTTGAACTCTAGATCCTCTATGTAATCAAGGCAGAGCGTATAGATGGCAGCAGCACCTGGGTGCCCCTCCCATAGTGAATGTATCGTCCGGCTCAAGCTCGCTTGATCTTCTCGAGCAGCGTTTTCTTCAACCGCAAGAACGCGTCCACACCCATGACAGAAGCTGGTAAGGTGTCAGCTCACCGCCCCATCCCCCTTCAGCAGAGAGAAGTGCTGGGCTGCTCACCTAGCGCCAAATAGGGCACGTACAGCCCGCACAACCTCCCCTTCTCCTGGCTACTGTACCCTTCCCAACTCAGCATCTCAATCACACACGTCAACGTCGTCACACCGGTCTCGAGCGCGAAAACAAGCAGGTGAAGGGGAACCGTCGGCTCGTCTAATCAAGCCTATCCCCCCGTCCCAGATCGGGCCCGGTCAGGGACAGGGACTAGTCAGCGTGACAATTCTTCCTTTGGGTGGCCAGGTGTGGCGCAGTCAAGTCTACAGTACTCTATTACTGCCACTCATCTCGACTCACCTCTCACCAATGCCCCCAGCATCCACAGACTGGCAGGGATGTGATACACGGCCTCCAACAGCATGTACACCTGGAACCAGGCCGGCGGGTGCGTGAAGAAGCGGTCTCGGTATGTAGCGATGTAGAAGTCTCGTATCGCCACTGTGAAGGCGGGTCGGACGGCCTCAGGATAGAACGGCGTCAGGTCGACCACTGTGGGAGTCGTCGACAGGGTCAGCGACGTCTTGCCAGAGGATGCGAGGGGGAAGGTATGAAGAGGCGAAGTGAGCAGGATGGGCGTGAAGGCAAGTCCGTTTAACATGATCGTCTTGCATATAAAACACGAGGAGAGACGGCAGCCAAAGGAGGAAGACTAAGATTAACAGCTGGATCGCCGATCTCACTCGTCTGGATCGCCTCCAGTCAAAGTTGCCATCACCGAGACAGCATGTAAGTAAATCGGATCCCATTTAACCATTGAGTGCATCAACGACAGAGCGAAAACTTGAAAGCAACAAACCGAGCATAACAGGTACATGTACCACGAAGAAGATCAGGTACACCAGATCTAACTTCCGACCCGTGATCGGGCGTCTTCCTCCTGTTCCTGGCCCACTTCCGCTTTCGGCCATATTTGCTGTCAGGATCAATGTCTGGAGCCTGGGATCAAAGAGCTTTGGAAGAGAAGAGGATCAAGTTGCAGATCACCACCACTCAGGCGGAGGGCCTGGTTTAATTAATCTCTAGCGTCTAGGTAATACAGTAAACTCCAATCGGGTCGTGGATGGCAGCCACAACCCCTGAATACATCCATGGCGGTGGCCAAGACCGAAGGCGTGGACATGTCAGTATTCAAAAGTCTGATCTGCGACTGTATTCTGTGTCTTGATTAATGGGTATCTTCAGATAGATGATGGTTCTTTCCAAACGACGTCAAACGTCGAATCCTATTTTCCGTGCTTTTGATCTACAATTAATCACATTCTTTAAATTTCCGTGCACACCAGCTCGCTGTGATACGGCCGTCAAGAGGAAAGAAAAAACAGAGGGATCAAATCAGCAGGTTCCCACAATGCCTCATCCTAGAATCTGCGCTATCCTCTCCGTAATGGCCCGACACATCTGCATCATCTCGTCGTCCAGTCCTGCGGATTTGCCAACCTGCATCAAAGCCTGCATCATCTCTTCCACGCGAACTGCGCCTTGCTCGCTGCCGAAAATGACTCCTCCGGCGCGCGTGGTGTGGTGAAACCATTTTCCGACTACATAGATCAGATCGGTGGTGATGAACCTGCGGTTCGAACCGATGAAGGGCGTGTCACCCGAGTAGAAAATGTTCTCGAGCACGTCAAATAATCGTTCATAGGCAACCTCGAGGTCGAGAAACACGTCGACGGCCCAGTGTGGCGGAGCGACGTTTCGCTGGAACTCGAACGAGTATCGCTCCAAAATGGGCAGTAGCATTTGGATGGGGAATGTGGTCTCAGAGAGACGCAGCTTGCTCCCTAAGCTCCTGATTTCCTCGGCGATGGCTTCGAATGGTTGTGGCTCGCCGGCGGCGACGGTCCTGTCATGGACACCTTGAAACAACTGTTGCCACGTATGCTTGATCTGTGATGCGTCCCGGTGATCTGCCACTTGATAGATGAGGAGACATATGTCGTAATAGCCCGCGTTGTCTGCAAAGTTGTTGAAGAGGGTGGTGATGTCGAGGATGGGGCCGTCGATTTGATGTAGCACTTCGGTTCTCCTCTCCGCCGACAGTCTGGAGTCATCTTTCAGACGCTGGAGAATCTCGTCCTGGATATTGGCGATATCGAGCCACTCGGAAATCTCCTGTAATAATTTCTGCTTCATCTTGCGGTCCCCGCCCTGGGTGTAGCTGGACGCGTTGGCCCTCGCGCGGCTCAGATATTCAATGCGTTTGTCCAGGGTCAGCTCGAATCCACTTCTGGCCAGCTGCAGTTGAATTCTCGCGGCATCGTAAAACTGGTTGATTTGGGCGTAATATTTCCAAAGGAGATCTGCATGACTGATATCATCGGCCGACTTGCGCTGCAAATATGTGACAATAAAGGAGGAGTCGGTCGCGAGTAATCGGTCATACCAGCCTTGAGACAGATACCAGTCGTAAAGGTTGGTCAAGAAAGCTTCATCCTTGGACCGGCTGATCACGTCGTACGCTTCATTCCTCCGGGTGAGAGCAAGCGTCGGTCGTCCGTCGACGTAGCCCGGCCCCTGCTCGATGCTCTTGTCCACGGCAATGACGATGTCGTGGATCAGATCGTAGCACTGGCTGCGAAGATCAAATTTTGCTTTTCGTCCATCAGGCTCCGGTCTCCCGTCCGCCATCCACGAGAGCGCCTCATTGGCCTTGTCCAACTCGTGTGCAACCTTCAAGACCAACTGGATGGCTCCGGCGAAGAACTGCAACTCGGTGTATTGCCGGACCGCGGATTGCAAATAGTCGCTGGGCAGACTGTGCGCGACTTGTTCGAACAATCTCAAACTTTCGTTGAGAAGATTTCGGGCAAATTCCGCGTTGGCACCGGCTTCGGCAGCACGCTTCAGTTGCTCTTGGGCCTTGAATATCACCACATCGTCAGAGCTGCAGAAGCTGCCGCATCTGCGTCTCAGCGCGTCGGCCACCGTCTCCACGTTCGAACCCTTGGCAATGTTCCGGTTGACGATGGCCTTGACCAACTCCTTGGCCAGATCGTAGCCCTTTTTGGTGCTGAAGAGCTCCTCGAAGGTCAATTGCAGGAATTGTGGTCTGGAAGCCTCGGGCAATAAAGGCATGATCTCCGCCACTCGTTCATCAAACAGCACCAGCACGAACGAGATGCCTTCGATGGTGTCCGAGACGAATTTGACCAAGGAATGCAGAGCACGATGCTCGCCCTGCAAGGCGATCTCCTCATCTTTACTGCTTGTCCGTGACAGGTCATCGGGGCCGCTGAGTCCTTTGATGAAGCTTTTATTGGTGTTGAAGAAGCGCTGCAGCGCCGAGAGGTCTTCTTGCACCACCTTCAGCTTCTCCAGTTTGACCGCAGGCAGAACGGAATATCCACTGGGCGTTCTCGACTCGACGGCGATGACATTTTTCCACGTCGACCGGAGTAGCCGTGATATGTAGAGGGCGATGGCCGCGTGTCGGGGAGACGGTCGGACGGCGTCAATGAGTGGCACGGTCTTATCGGTAATCGAGTTTTGATTGATGCTGGGTTTGCCCCCGTAGTCAATAAATGTCTTCCGTGCCACCTCCAGCACCTCCGGGTCGTTGATCCGTAATGTCCGTGAATCTTGGGTGATCTCGACGCCTTGTCCGCACGCGACAGCCAAGGCTGTCGCCAGAGTTTCAGTCCGGCCATATGCTCGTATCAGGTTGTTGACCTCGTTCTGAAAGCCTTCCACGCCGCCACCGTGGCGAACAAGCGCCGCAAAGACATCGACCAAGCGCCGTCGTTTTATGATGTGAATGCCCGTGTTGGTCAGGACAGCCACTTCGGGGATCGGCTTGTCGAATTGGACGGCCAGGTCGTTGCCATACCCCGCGGCCGCGGACGTGGGAGCGGCATATGGCACGACCAGTCCAATGTCCTCTGCGCGGCTCCCTAATGACAGCCACATGGCCGACTCGGCCGACCGAACCAGCTGGCCGGTCTCCGGTGGTCTCGAGAGTCGGGCGGCATCCGGGGCCGACACAAAGAGGTTGTCGGTGGCCGAGTTCGCATCTTTGGCGGTAAAACAGAAAAAATAGCCAGGCGGATATCGCTGGGCCATCCTCGTCGTCGTCAGCGTTCGGATGGGCAGATGAACGCCCGAGATGGGTACCGACCCTGGAGGACTCGGCTGGGAAGGGGGGGCCGCAATGGCCGTGGCCAACGGTGGCGTTCTCACATGCTGGGCTTGCATGCTAATGGGTGCGCCGGACTTGCTCGAGGACCAGTATCCCGAGCTGGTCGCACTGAGATAGATCCGATAGCCCGTCGCCGTGGTGGCAACGAGGTGATATCTTGATGCTTCTTGCGCCGGGATGGCCGAGATTGAGACAATCTTGACACGGACATTGAGAGACTCGCTCTGGGTGATGATATGTCCAATGTTTGCATAGATCTCATTGGCTGGCTTCGTGATGAGCAGTGACAGGCTGCCATCGGTCTTCATATGGAAGACCCGAATGGCAGAGTTTGAGGACAAGGTGTACAGGAGATCCCGAGTGTCGTCAATGACAATTTGTTCCACGAACTCTTGGTGGCCGCCACCAAAGCTAAAAGACAGTGCCAGTGCTTTCGCGGTACTGCTGGTGTGGCAGACCTTGGCACAACGGCTCGAGAACCACCGGTCCTCTTGTTGATAAGTCAGCTCGTACACTTCATTCTCCGTTCTGCCTCCAAAGAAGATCCTCCCGGTCTTGGCTGAGCAGGCAATGACACTGATGTCAAGGCCTTTGACGGAAACCGACATGCCAGTCTGAAACAACGACAACGCCTGTGATCCTCCGGGACTCGGGTCTGTCCCCAGGCCCAGGAGGCACACCTCTGATGTCGTGGCCAGCACAATCATGTGCTGAATCGTGGGGAGGAACACTCCGGCGCGGGGAACGGCAAGCTTGACAGAAGTGATGCTGTGCGGTTGGCCTTCATAGCCCAGCAATTGCGAATTGTTCATGGTGTAGTTCCACATATAGAGCGCATTATCAATCGTGACCCATGCATGCCGTAATTCTGCAAACAGCCCCATACTGGTCGACACCTGGGCGCGATTGTACTGTTCAAATATCTGATCCGGAATGTTGTACACGCGCACTTTCTGGAAGGGCGCCCAGGCCGTTGCCGACTGCACATCGTACTCGGAGGAATAGCCTGGTGGCAGGTAGCCGTCGAGCTCAGGGAACCGTGATTCACTGGCCAGCGCTTCGTTGATCGTTCGGGCCGCTCGTTCTGCCGGCTTGAGCGTTTCCGACGGTCTGATGGCACTTGGTGCGCCTGCTTCTGGAGTCCGTGTCGTGGTGATGGCAAGCGCGCTGCCGGCCGTGCGAGAAAGATACGGCGGGCGCGCAGGCTGTGCGGATATGGAGGTCCCAAACGACGGTGCAGGTACAGTCGGACGCGGCGCTGGTGTCTGGGGCCATATACCGGGTACCGGTCTTGGGGGAGTCTGCATGATGGAGGCCATGACCGCCTCAGTTGTCGCGTGGTGAGAATTTGTTATGGCTTCAGCATAGACAACGTGTCTGTGCGAAAAATATTCATTAGGTCCACATGTAACAAGACCAGAATCAAAACCGATGAGTAAAGAAAGGGTGTGCCAACAATGCTACAGCATCGGGTGATGAGTTCCAGCGGCTTTTCGAAGCCTGAGATTTCCAGGCAGGGCAGCCCAAGCCAGGAAGTATGTACCGCTCCACAAACACGCGGTCGATCTATGCACAGACCACTGACATGTACAGTAAATAGCCTATCAGGGTCGCGCGAGCCCCTGCCAAGACATCGACACATTTCTTCTCTTAGCCACTGAGTCCATGTCAATGGGAGAGGCAATTCAAAAGAGGCCGGTGATTTCGGCGTCTGTAAGACCACCACTCGGTGAATAGATTTTCGGGCTCTCTCGACACAGCTGGAATGTAATTGTGTATGTGGGGTGCGCCATTTCTCTCTCCCCGACCGTGTCAGCCTGTCAACGACAGAACAATTCTATTCTAGCCGATATCCCACCACCAGACGAAGGAGGAGGTTGGTTGATACAAGAGTAGCGTGGCATTGATTTGAATTTGCTCTAGGAATAGCGATAAACGTGGTCATCACCATCGTCGGTCGTCACAGAGAGAGCGGGGTGATTCGGGACTCGACCATATGACCACCACTTGCACAAAAGCCAGAGATGGGCCATCTTGATATTGAGGTGCTGTGACGCCATCGACGATAGAGAGATATAGAGAGCCAATGATGCTTGATCCGATTAATGACACTCTTGCGAGAGAGCCAAAGCAAAGAAGGCTGCTAGGGTAATGCCAATCGCTGTGACGATGACACCAGAGGTCAGGTTCAGTGGGACAAAGAAGAAGCCGCGGAAGGAGAGGCGCGACGTCCTAGGCTTGCTTGACCGATGTTTGAGCTTCGGCAAGCGCTAAGAAAAATATATTCAGAAGGCCACCATTGCGTTCGAGTGAAAGAATTGTGGAGTTGTTCACCTTTCGATGATGTCGGTTATGCCAGTGCTCGAAAGGATCAATGCAGTCTGTGTCAGGCTTCGGTTCGCATCATGCTGCCACGGGTAAGTAACTTTGAAGAACGCCCTCTATGTAAGCTGTAAGACTATTCTGAGGGGTAGCCAAGAGGAGGAGGCGAGTATAAGGGAAAATTACGCAGCGAATGTAAATTGTGTATGTAGTACTTATTCTCCAGCGAGCGTAGGTATAACTGCTGTTTTGGCAGACAAGATTCCTCACAGCTACCCACAGATAGGCAGTTGGTAGTGTGATTGCGCGACACAAAAATAATGGCCAGCCCATGTGTTGCGAGAATGTTGGAGGCCTAACAGGGCTTGGGGCTTGGCGATTGCTAACTCAACAGTAAAGGAGCAAGACACGAGGTTCTATAGCCATCAATTTATATGATCTATCAAGGATATGGTTGTGATAATTCAATATGAGGTGTCAGGTCATCACGTGGGATCTACATTAATGGCCAAACACGGGTTGGTTTCATCTGGCCTAGGTACGGCTGCTGCCATGTTCAGGACCCATGACGTCCCGTGCAAAAGTTTCCAAAACATAGCACATTTCCCACGATTGACAGGTCTACAATCCCCTATTAAGCCAGTGCTGTCGAGGCATCCAAATGGCCATGTTCAGATCCTCCGCCCTTTCGGTCTCCAAAAGGCCCATCTGTGCTAAATGCATTTGGAGATGCACGGCCGCGAGTATTCGCCTGTCCTCCGCAACCGCAGACGCTGCTCCTCCGCCGCTGCTGGCCAAGATCAAGGCAGATTTGAAGACGGCCATGCGTGCAAGAGACACATCAAGGTGGTTATATCCATCTCGACGTCACTCGAGATCCATACTAATTAGCTAGACTAAATGTGCTGCGCGCCGTCATCTCAGAGACCAATCAAGCTGCCAGTGGTCCCTCGCCGATCAAGACCGACCTGCAAATACTGGCCCTGCTGCGGAAGCGAAAAGCTGCATCGCGAGCGGCGGCCAAGGAAGCCGAGGACGCGAAGAGAGAAGACCTCAAGGAAAAGCAAGAGAAGGAGATTGAGATTCTCGATGAATACGCTTCCGCTGTGAAAACGGTGCCGGTGCTTGAACTCCGGACCATTGTTCGAGGCGCGGTTGAAGCTCTCCGAAGTGACAGGAACGCTTCTCCGAGTGATTTAAAACCCGGCGTGGTCATGAAAGAACTGCTGAAGCCGGGGGGTGTGCTGGATGGCAAGCCGGTGGAAAATGCACAGCTCGCAGAGATTGTCCGAGAGACGATCATGAGCAAGCAAACCTGAAAAGTTGTGAGCATATTATTGGACGACCATCGTTCTTCTTTGATGACGATAATTAGCATGTATTATTATTGTACTTTTCTCCGGCCAGCTGCTGCAGACTCCCTGCTCCACAATAACATTAACGAGATCTCTGCGCAAGTTGGTCCAGAATCGCGGACTTTTCGTTTCTCCTTCAATGTTGCTCTGAAGACCACCACCACCTACACCCCATTCATCTTCAGCTCTCTCCGTCTGCCTTGACGACAGAACTCGGAGCCATCCCGGCCATCTTTGTCGACCAGCTTCGGCAGGCCGACGTACTCGTTGATCCAATTGATCACCACCAGGTGCCACACCAAACTGTTTTCATGCTTCAGCACCCAATGATTCTCATCTGAGAAACTCAAGAATCGACTCTCGACGCTTCTCATCTGCAGAACGTTGAACGCGGCCAGCCCCTCTGCGATGGTCAATCGGTAGTCGAGCTCGTTGTGAATGACCAGCATCGGCGTCTCCCATTGGCCGGTGAATCGACTCGGGTCCCACTGGTCGTACACGGCTTGCCGCTCCCACAACGGACCGCCGAGGTCGTGGACGGGAAAATACTGCTCATCGGATGCCAGTTGGGCCGTCATGCTGAAAACTCCGTCGTGGCAGACCATGGCCTGGAACTTTCGGCCGAGGTCGTGGCCCTGGAACCAGTTCATCATGTATCCACCATAGCTGGCGCCGAGTGCCACCGCCCGGGATGTGTCCACAAACTGGAGCTCTGACTCGATGAACTCGAATCCCTTGACGAGGTCCTCGTACGGGAGGCCACCCCATTCATTCCGAATGGCATCGGTAAACGCCTGTCCATAGCCAGTGGAACCCGTCGGGTTCGGGCAGATGACGACATATCCTTGTTCGGCAAAGACGGCCGGGTTCCACCGCGTCGACCACTGGTCGTTCCATGCCCCTTGAGGGCCGCCGTGGATCAGATACGCCAATGGATATTTGTGGTCTGCACGGAAGGTGGAGGGTCGCACCATCCATGCATGAACCGGATGCCCCCCGGCGCCTTTCCACCACAGCGAAGATACTTGATTTGGCGAGAGTCCAAAGAGCGAACCGTCTCGGGTGAAGGAAGAGACGGTGATGGGGTCTGACTCGCCAGAGGGGTCGACGAGAGTATAGACACTGTTGTCGACCAGATTATTGCTCGAAACAAACAGCACCGTCGAGTCTTTTGCGGCCGGGACGACATCAGTGACATAGCCCTTTGAAGTCAGCTGACGAGGACGCCACTGGGGCGAGGGAGACATGGCCAAATCAAGCTGGAACACACATCCACGGCCCGTGTCTTCTGCTTGGAGGAGCAGAGATTTGCCGTCGGCGGCCCACATGACTGCATTAGGGGATCGATCCCAGCCGCCCTCACCGTCGTCGGTCCGCAGCAGTTCACGGGCATGAATTTCCGCGTCAGCGGTGAGTCCATGCGCCAGAACGATCCGATTCTTGTCGCTCTCATAGCCATCCGTCTGCATTTTGAGGAAGGCGACTGAAGCTCCATCTGGGGAGAAGACGGGGGAAGAAGCCGCACCGAGAAGGTAAGGAACATGGATCCGTCGGATGATGGGGGGACTCATGTCCATGAAATCAAGCTTTGGCACGAAATAGCAATCGCATTTCGTATGGGTGGCAGGGTCGAGGCCAGGATCTTTAGCCACGAAGACGAGGCCGTTGCGGCCAATGTCGAAGTGGTCGGTCCCACCAAAGGGCGGAATGGGACATTCCAAGTTGGCGCCTTGGAGAGCATTCCCGAAGCCCAGGAGGTTGTACCGACCTTGTCGAGAGGTGACACGTGGTTGCGACTTTTGTAGGACCGCTGTGAAGATGGACTTTCGCTGCTGGGTAATGTACGTGTCCCAATGCCTCACGAACAATGAATCATACAGTCTCGCCGACGTGTACGACTTGGGCACGTCTTTGGGATTGTGCAAGCTGCCGTCTGGATTTGCCTGTCCAGCAACGGCAATGACCACTTTGCCGGACTCGATCAGGAACAGTTTGAGGTTTGAGACGGGACCGGACACCGTTCCCGCCGTGTACGACTTGGAGGGCTGGGATGCTTCGGAGACGATGAAGCTGGTGTTACCGTTCTCGCCCTCCCGGAGCCAAAGCAGCTCGTAACCCTCGCCAATCCACCTCGGCTCACTGGCTTTGACGTCTTTGCTGATGGTGGTGACTTGACCACTGGCAATCTCCAGCACACAGATCTCATTCGACTTGGAATGCGTCTCGAACGAGTACGTCGACTGTGTATATAGCGCTAGTTTGCCATCCGGGCTGGGGGTGGCCGGAGATCGCCTTGGGGCGCTCAACAAGACCCTATTTGCGATTGTCAGTTCATAGCCACGATGAATCGAGTCGTGACGGACTGGGGCGTGAACTTCTTGGCTCTCACAGTCATCCTGCCTCGGGCAGAATAGAGGATGAAGGGATTATACGGAACGAATTTGATCCGTGAGATGAACGAGAGATGTATGCACGGAGCTGGGACTTGAAAGTCCCCAGCAGTTGCAAAGATGAGGTGTTGAAAGCAATTCAGAATTGGTGGTGAGCTCTTGTGACATTGCGGGGAAGCCGTTGATTTCCACCCAATCAGGACAACAACAGGCTTAATAGTGGAGCCGTAGTCTTTATGCAACGTCCTTGGAATCCGATTGACACGATCATTCTATCTCCTTTGGAGAGACTGTGCGGTAGACGAGCACGGAGAGCAACAATCACGGATGTGGCAGGGAGACAAATCGGGATGAAAGTAGCTCGAATCCAGCCTCACTTGCCTCTCCTTTTTCAGCTCCCTGTCTTTTGGCTAGGAGATCAGAGCCAAATGGCTTCGAGTTCTTTGACTGTAAGAGTAGTCTAACTTGGGCGACTCTGTCGGCATCGATCGGCGCCAATCGGTTGTCTTGACTTCCCAAGGACGAACAAGGACAGGTTGACGGGACCTTTGCAGCTATTGTGGCAGCAATCTGTCCACCCTGGATTGACTGAACCTTTCGTCTCCTATTTCCATGTGAATCAGGCTGGAGGTCGGAGGGCGGTGAGCGGTGAGAGTCTGCTGGTTTGGTGCAGACAGAACAATGTTCCATAAAAGGGCCAAATTCATAGCCTGTTCCCAGATGCTAAGAACATGTCTTGCGACGTAGTATTCTAATCTTCTATGACATATATACAATCTACGCATACACTCTACGCAACTGACACACAAGCCGAGTTGTCCTGACGAACTTGAAGCCTTCAAATGTACAACATGTAAAACCCGCAGCAGGCTCTCCCAGATACAAAATGCCCGCAACACAATGCATATCACGCATTTTCTCAGCCATCGTTGAAAACAGGGTGTCGTCATCGTCATCTCATCATCACTGTCATCATCATACAACCCTCACTCCAAATTTCCACACCTGATTGACGGTCAATTCTCCGTCTAACCCTCCATCCAGGACGACCAAGTCGGCGTCCATACCATCATCCAATCTTCCTTTCCGCGACTCGACGTCCTCTCCGAGCATCGTCGCTGGCGTTTTGGTGACGCACTCGAGCGCTTTGGCGGTCCCGCACCCGGTGAACCGTTTGAAATTGTTGACACATTCGATCAGCGTGACCGCGCTCCCGGCTATGCGACCGTTGTCTTCGAGTCGCAAAACGGATCCTTTCTTAACGATGCGGGCACCGTTCGTCCAGTCGTAGATGCCATCGGGACATCCGGCGAGTTTCATGGCGTCTGTGACGAGGATGGCACCCGCGGGATGCGCCGCATAAGCGATTTTGAGAGCTTGTGCGGACAGGTGGATGCTGTCGGCAATCAGGCCGAAGAAGGGTTGCCGATGTGCTCTCTCAGAGTCAAGGTCTGAGATGGTCGTGCTGATGCTGAGGCTGGAGAGCGGGGTCGAGTGCTTCGAGGATCGAGGTGAGCCTTGCGGCGACGAGGACGCACTGGCGGGCCGGCTGGGCTTGGGAGTCAAAATGGGTGAAGGAGGTGGTGTCTGGCCAAGCAGGCCGAAGATGCCTGGGTCTCGGTGTCCGAATGGGCGCATGGCGTTGAACATGTGCGTCACCATGGTGGCGCCGGCAGCGATGGCCGCTTGAGCCTGCTCAAAGGTCGCGTCGGAATGACCGATGGAGAAGATGATCCCGCGTGACGTGATTTCTGGAATCAACGAGATCATGTTTCCGCGTTCCGGTGCTGCCGTGATCTCGCGGATGCTCTGGAAGTTCGATGCTCCATAACAGCGTTCCAGGTCGGACATGGACTCGGCGCTTTGTAGAACGGACGGGTTGTGAATACCATTCCTGACCGGAGAGAGGAAGGGGCCTTCGACGTGCGCCCCTAAGCTCTCTGATCCTTGGGACGGATCGCGGTCCTGTCCGGACGGGCCGAGATGGGGCAGGACGGCATGGTAGACCTCTTCTTTTTGGCTGGTCACCGTCGGCAAATACGAGGTGACACCGCTCTGAATGAGTTTGCGGTTTGTCTCGGCCAGCTTGGTCGCGAACTCCGGATCAGGAACGGAGAAATCGAAGTCGTGGCCGCCGTTGAGCTGGACGTCGAGGAAACCCGGGGCCAGGATCCTTCCTTCAAGGTCGACGATCTGATCTGGCGTCAAGTGGGCACTGTAAAAGGCCGACTGAGGGCTGATGATGCAGCCAGACCCGGACGAAACCCACAAATCCCCTTGCACAAGTTGACCATTTTGGAGGAGATAACCGTTGGTGAACTTGGTGATGAGGGTTCGCTTGGTGGCCATTGTGCAACAAGAACCACGCGGTGTGTTATCCCAGGGTCAAACAGGCCTAGAAGGAATGGACGATTACTTGTAGGATTGCCCTACAAGAATGAAGAGACGAGAAAAGGAGGAGCAGGCCGTGTGAATAATATGGCCGGGCGCCAGACTCCGGTAACGTCATCCATGGAACTTGGGCGGCGTAAAGATCTGACAGGCCAAGCCACACAGAAGCCATAGGGTCATGGCGGGCGGAATTGCGCGCATCAGTCGGTCGATATCGGGCACGTTGCTCCTGTCATGTTGCAACGAGGCATCACATTGGCGGCGAGAAGTACGCGACGTGGTGGTGGTGGTGGTCGTCGTCGTCGTGATGGTGCTGCGCTGCCGCTGCGGCTACTGCTGCTGCTGATTGTGGTAGTATCTGCTTTGATCAAAGCAGGTCGGGCTATCTTCAGCCCTATGAGGCTCCGCATCGGCGATGAGTGCAACCATCGGGGAGCACGAAAGAGCGAGGATGGCAACGTAGTATGGAGAGAGGGGAAGAGGGGAGAGGCGAGGAGAAGCGCAGCACACAGTGTAACGTTCCGGTGAAAAAATGAAACGTTGTTATCGAGTCACGTGACCACACACACCCGGCTCTCCGCTCCTGCTTAATGCTTGGTCGCCCGCTGCTGCCCTGCCGGAACCTGGCTCCCAGCATCTGGAGTCCGGGCGTGGAAGGTCGTTGACAGGCCAGTGGGAGCCTCTCACGGCACGATCCCATGGTTCCACCGGAGAGAGATCAGCCGCTATAACCTTGAGTGCCATGGACTTTGATGAGACCCTAGTTTCGTGCCCACCCCCCTGTGTGACCGTATGCCACAACTGGTCGCTCCCTCCGCACCATGCAGCAAGCAGACAGGCAAGCTACGATGCGACTGCTCTATCTCGACCGCTGATAGTGCATGCTCCTTGTCGTCCTCATCCTCCTCCTTCATCCCGGGTCGGGTCGCGTGTACTTCTATACCCTCCCTCCCCAAGGGCCAACGGTCTTCGCTTCACCCCAGCGACGTCCGCGACACGAAAGGAACTGCCACTTGCTCCCGCCGCCGTTGTATTTAGAACCTCGGGTTGAGGTTCGTCTTGAGCACTTCGACAGCTCTTTGGTCTCGTTGGCCCCGTGGCGTGTATCCTCCCTCCCTCCCTCTCTCACCCTCGGCTTGTGCCCACACCACGCCTACATCTCCGATGGCAGAATTTGGTAAAGAGAAGATGGCAGGCGCCTCGTCTTCCCAGTCCGGAGGCACGGAAACGCCGCCGACCCCGGACGCGGCTACGGTGGAGGGTGCTTCCCCCATGCGCATGGGCAAGCCGTGGATGTATAAGAAACTCAAACTGGGACCAATCACGATCCCCGGGTATGCCACCCCCGAATTCCAGATCATCTTCGTCGCGATCGTCTGCTTCCTCTGTCCCGGCATGTTCAATGCTGTCAATGGACTGGGCGCAGGTGGTCAGGTCAACGCGCATGATATCAACCGTGCCAACACGGCCCTCTATGCGACCTTCGCGGTCGTGGGATTCTTCGCCGGCAGCATTGCGAACAAGATCGGTCTGCGCCTCACGCTCGGCTTCGGGGGCTTTGGCTACACTCTCTACCTGGCCTCTATCCTCTCGTACAACCACGACCAGAATGCCGGCTTCCTCATCTTCGCCGGAGCTTTCCTGGGTTTGTGCGCCGGGCTCCTCTGGACGGCCCAAGGGGCGATCATGATGTCCTACCCACCGGAGAAATCCAAGGGCCGGTACATCGCATGGTTCTGGATGATCTTCAATCTGGGAGGCGTCATTGGGGCGCTGGTGCCGCTGGGTCAAAATATCCATTCCAAGTCCAACTCGGTCTCGGACGGGACCTACATCGCATTCATCGTCCTCATGGCCTTTGGTTTCTTGCTCTCCACGTGCCTCTGCAATCCTTACTGGGTGCGGCGGTCTGATGGCTCACATATCATCCTGATGAAAAATCCGACATGGAAATCCGAGATTCTGGGTCTCTTCCAGACCCTGATCTCGGATTGGTACATCGTCCTCCTGTTCCCCATGTTTTTGGCCAGCAACTGGTTCTACACCTATCATTTCCAAGATTTCAACCTGGCCAAGTTCAACATTCGCACCCGATCTCTCAACAATGTCTTGTACTGGACTTGTCAGATCATCGGCGCCTATGTTTTCGGCTTTGCTCTCGACGTCGCCCCCTTCAGCCGTCCTGTGCGTGCGAAGATGCTCGTGGTGACCCTCTTTGTGTTGACCATGGTGATCTGGGGTGGTGGCTATGCCTTTCAAAAGACCTATACTCGCGACGAGGTGAGCGCACCCAACTACGTCAAACTTGACTGGACCGACTCGGGATACATCGGTCCCATGTTCTTATACATGTTTTACGGATTCTACGATGCAGCCTGGCAGACGAGCATGTACTGGTAAGCAGGAATCCACCGGCTCGCCTGTGTCATCCATCCGCTAACATTTCTTTCTAGGCTCATGGGCGCTCTGACCAACAACGGCCGCAAGCTGGCCAACTTCACGGGCTTCTACAAGGGCATTCAGTCTGCAGGAGCTGCCATCACTCCCAGCATCGACGCCAGTTACACCAAGTACATGACCGAATTCGCGACGACCTGGGGCCTCTTGGCCGGTTCCCTCGTCATCGCGGCACCCGTCATCTGGACCAAAGTCCAAGAAACCACGAGCTTGGAGAAAGACCTCGAGTTCACTGACGAGACCGAGGCTGACATCATCCCCGAGCATCCGCAGACGGCCATGGTTGGTGCTGAAGGCCTCATGAGTGAGAAGCTATAATTGCCTAGTTCCCTTCGTGGCATGGGACGTTGGTAAGAGTTAGGATTGATTGGCTGTATTGCATTCGATGAGAGCAGGTAGCGTGTTGTGCTGGTTGTGCCATCATCCTCTTGATACCTTTGTAATCTCAATGGATATAACCCGACTGTGTCCTGTTGCGACCGTTGCTTATACCGCCTCCAAGCTTTCATGGTCTTGACGGCGCTTCCGAAGTTGGTGGTTCATTCAACCCTTGCCTAGCAATGAACTTTGGAAATCTGCCCGAAATTGATCCGTCTGCCGGGCCTTGCTTCATCGCGAAAGCTGGCCCGAGAGCCTGCCAGCATTCTATCTTGGCCAGATTACCGAAACCTAAGTGGAAGTGATTCACAGATGTTTGCAATCATCCAGTGGTCAAGATAGCCATCCATTAATGTGGTCTCAGTGATACCACATTCTTATCTTGAACTGAACCTGTTCTGCCCTCAGGGGGCCTGAGGGAGGCGTATAACAGACTGACAACTGAGCTATATGATGCCGCAGATCCCATCTCCCTTGTCTTGACTCCACTGGCCGCTCGGTCGATTCTTCAACCACGATCATTGGGCATGCCTGCTGGCAGTGACGGTCGCTGTAGTATTCCCATTCTCTGCTCGTTGGCAACGGATGCCAAAACAGTTTGAGACGTCCATCAGGAGGTTTCACATCCTCTTCAGCAAATCTCCTTCATCACCTTTCCCTCCTCTCGTGCTGGTCCTTGTGGTTATGGAGTCGGAAAGGTCCCTCATTTAGCTGCCATTGCATTTATAAATCACAGCCTGGTTCGCCCCAAACTACATTTGCGTGTGTTGGCTGTGGGAGCTATTGAAGAAATCCATCATAGCAGATACAGGGCGTTGTTGGTTGTCAGGTATGAACGATCAGTCTCTCAAGACCGAGAACAAATGAGTAACGTGCCGATCAGGGAGCCCGTGGATCAGTCAAACAATGGAAACGCTGGTTATAGACTGATTGACTCGGTACTTGGACCAAGACCATGACCGCGATGATTCCGCCGAAGCTTGCTCCAGACGCTGCATTCTAGATGTCCCACAAGGCCCTGTAACCAAGGCATTGTACGTCGCGAAAAGATTTCGCCCTTTCATGTCATGCACCATTTGCTCTCGTGCTTCGTGCCTCATCGCTCATATACGAAGAATGCTCTATTGAATGTTCTCAAATGATGGGTCCCTGACACTGCCACCCGCATCGCCCAGCCCCGCCACAGGTCGGTTCCACGACCAACCGTCAAACTGTTGCTGCATCGTCTGTGATAGAGCCGGACCTTCGACATATGAATCCTTGGGCACTTCAGACGTGAACTCCTTGTCAAAGTTGGCAGTATCTTTGGCATCGGCCTATGACCAGTGTTAGGAGAATTGACCGCCGAGGAGGGGTGGATGAGCTGGTGGAGGATAAGTATACGTACCACATTGGGCTTAAAACTAGGCTCATATTTCCTCTGCAAAAGCTTCCTCCAGTCGATGCCGGCAAAGAAGTGGTGGGCCTTGATTTCCGCCGCCCCCCCAGCGCCAAGTCTGCGCTCGGGATTGCGGTCGAGCAGTTTCTGCAGAAGGTCTTTGGCGGCCGCAGGGACGATCTCAGGTCCGGGGAAGTGCAAAGGTTCTTGCAAGATCTTTCGGTACATCTCGTTCGTGTTTTCGTCGTAGAAGGGGGGCAGGCCGGTCAACATCTCGTACAAGAGAACGCCCAGAGTCCACCAGTCCACGGTCTTTGTGTAGCCGTGTCCGAGCAGGAGTTCGGGCGCTAGATATTCGGGGGTGCCGCAGAAGGTGTTGGTCCGATCCTCGTCCTTCATGTCCAGCTTGCACAAGCCAAAGTCGCACAGGGCGATGTGTCCGGTGTAGTCGAGAAGGATATTTTCCGGTTTCAAATCGCGGTAGATGACTTTGAACCCGTGGAGACACTCCAAAGCACAGAGCAATTCAGCAGTGTAAAAGCGCGAGCGGTTGATGTCGAATCGTTGTTCCTTTTGCAGGTGGTGGAAGAGCTCGCCGCCATTGACAAAGGCGAGGACGAAATAGAGCTTGTCCGGCGACTGGAAGGAGAACTTGAGGGGCGTGATGAAAGGGTTGTTGATCTGGGCGAGCACGGATCTTTCTGCCAGGGTATGGGCCACTTCGGAACGAGAAATGATGTGAGCCTTTCGGATCGTCTTGAGCGCGTATATTCGACCGGTGTCCTTCTTCATGACCTGCATGACCTTACCGAAGCTGCCACGACCGACGACCTTGAGTAATTCAAAGTCGTCGAGCTTCAGGCTGCCTTGTCGATTCTCCACGTAGTTGACGCCGACTTTGATCGAGCCCGTGCCGAACTGGATGTCCAGCCACTCGGTACCCAGCTGACCGGCCTGTCTCTCCTGTGATCGAAAAGCCGTTTCGGCCTTCTCATTCTCCTTCTTGCTCTTTTTCGGGTCTGGGACGAATTGCCGCGCCTCTTCAAATCTCGGCGTTACCCTGGCCCCGCCGAGGAAAATGTCCTCACTCCGGCCGACGCCTGGTCGAGCGGCGGGATTCCTGAGGTACAGCTGGATACTCAGTTCACACACCCTGGAGACGTCAAACTTGAATGACGTGTTATCGCCGGCCCACAGTGGGCTTTCGGGTGTGCCAGACACGGCGTCCACGAAGACCTGCAACTTGTCAAAGTCGAGTAAAGCATACGGAAGGTATTTGCTGTTGTATCGGCCATGGATCGTCGGGGCCGCATTGATCCCTGCGTGCGTCGAGACCGGTCGGTTCGGCTGGACATATGATGATGGATGATTGGCCCCGGCATACGACGAGCTGGGTCGAACAGATCCTGCGGCACCAGCGCTATAGTAATTGTTGAACACCGATTGATATTGCTGCGGCAAGGAGAAACCTCTTCCCTCATGAAGCGTCACAATCAGAATACCGGGTTTGGTGGTTTTGACCGGCGGTGAACTCATCGCCTCGGACGCGGCTGCGAGAAATCAGTCACATTGTCAACCAGGCACGACTCCACACCTTACCAATGCCGTCGGTGTGGGCCGATATGCTGCTGGCATTGCTCTTCGTCGTTGAGAGTTCTGGTGAATCCTGAGTGACGGCGGCATCGTCGCCCTTCACAGTCGAGGTGGAAGTCGATCGACCGAAGCTGTTCGTCAGGGGGGCGAGGTGAGTCTCCTTCAACTCTGCTCAACGGTCAGCCATGGGTCTTGTCCAGCCTTCTACACCAGGCATCACGTTCGCCGGTCGAGGCACGTACTTTTGGTCAATTTCCAAGACATCTTCGACAATCTGGACTTGATATATCAGCCTTTCGACGATCCGCTGATGACAACGATGTGCCGTGTGAGGTCGCGGCGGCACGGAGTCGCCTGCCTAGTAAGGTCGGTATGTTGGTAGCCCCCTTCTGACAGCGGGCTCGAGATGCTATCGACTGACGTAGGGCTTAACAGCTGGTGCAACTGAAAGGAGGGACCGGTGCTTTAAAGGATCCGTCAAAGTCAGAAGGAGTGTGAGGAGAGACGTGGTCAATATATGAGGCAGGTGATGGAGAGGCTTCGAGTTGCAAGCGGCCAGGCCTGCATTGCCTCTAAATCATCCAAGAGATCCGCAGGCCCAGGGTCAAGCCCATTATTCATGGCTCGGTCTCAGTCAGCTACTGTCGTTCCGCCAAGCCTTCCACCGAGGGTGGCGCGGCATGGTCCGACGTCAAGTGCCTGAATGCGTGGCCACAGCCACTCCACCACACCCCGTCTGACCGCGAAAAGACTCTCTTTTCTCGATCACGACGTATCAGAGCGCGTCGAAGGCCTGTCTAGGACACATTTGACGAATTCGATTTCGAATCTGCTACTCTCGACCAAGTCCTGTGTCCTCTGGCCCTAGTGGCCCATCGGCTGACTCCCCCTTCGCCACCGGCGGCGCCGACGACGACGACGACGGCGATCCGTTCGCGAGCGTGGTGGCAGCGCATGAGGAGGAGTAAACTTTCCCCCCCACTCGGAGGCCGAAGAAGATGCTCAGATTGAGAGAAGCATGGGTGTCATAAGGAAGAACGCAGCCTCGCGCGGCACGGACGGTGGCACCAAGTACCACTGCGACGTTTGCTCCATCGACATCACCTCGACCGTGCGCATCTCATGCGCAAACTCGGCCTGTCGCGATTATGATCTCTGCGTACCCTGCTTTGCGAGAGGCGAAAGTAGCAAGAATCACGATCCTCGCACGCACGAATACCATGTTGTGGAGCAGAACTCAATTCCGATCTACACGGAGGATTGGGGCGCCGACGAGGAGTTACTCCTCCTGGAAGGCTCGGAGAGATATGGACTAGGCTCCTGGGCGGACGTGGCCGAGCACATTGGCGGGTACCGCGAAAAAGACGAAGTACGAGACCACTACATCAACACGTACATCCACAGCTCCTTGTTTCCGCTCCCTGAACTTGCCGACCCCACCGACATGAGATTGTTCGAGGCGATTCCGAAGGAAGAATTCCAGGCGCGCAAAAAGAGGCGCATCGAGGAGCGAAAAGAAGCGGCCAAGGCCGCTCCGCCGGCGACGCCCAAGCAGAAGCCCACCGCCTCGGTGCCCGCATGCCATGAAGTCCAGGGCTTCATGCCTGGCCGTCTCGAATTTGAGACCGAATTTGCCAACGATGCCGAAGAAGCAGTGCAACACATGTCCTTTGAGCCTGGCGACGGGCTGGACCCCGTGACGGGCCAGATGGACGAGGAGACGACGCTGAAAATGACGGTCTTCGACATCTACAACTCCCGTTTGATGGCACGGATGGAGCGAAAGCGCGTCATCTTCGAGCACAATCTCCTGGACTACAAGAAGAACCAGATGATCGACCGGAAAAGAACGAAAGAAGAAAAGGACCTGCTACACAAGGCCAAGCCGTTTGCGCGAATGATCAATCACGACGACTTTGAAGCGTTCAACCGAGACCTCCTTCTGGAGCACAATCTGCGCATCGCCATCGCCCAATTGCAGGAGTGGAAGCAGATGGGCATCACCGACCTCCGGCATGGCGAGAAATACGAGGCGGATAAGCAGGCACGGGCCCAGCGCAATCAGCCTCAAGGCCAATTTGACCGCATGCCTCAGATCCCGAAGAAGGGCGGGCAGAAGGAGGCGGCCGACCAGCCGACAGAAGCGTCGAAATTGACCACGCCAGAATTACCTCTCCGCTTCCAGCGCAAGGCCAAGACCGTCCCCGTCTTTGCCGACAGTCAGCCGGTGGTGCAAAATGAATTTGACAAGCTCTTTGCCGAGGCCAACGGGACGGACGCGTCGGCGGCACAGAAACCCAAAGTGAGGTATGTCGTCCAGCCTTTGAATGGCACGACGCCGTGGAAGTTGGAGGAAGACAAGAGCTTGGCGCCTGATCTGCAGCTCCTCAGCGAGGAGGAAATTCAACTCTGCAACACGTTGCACATTCGGCCCAAGCCCTACCTCGCTCTGAAGGAAGGCCTCCTCAAGGAGGCGATGAAGCAAGGCGGTCACATGAAAAAGAAAGAAGCTCGGGGCGTGTGCAGGGTAAGAAGAATTCCGTCGCTGTCCTGTTGGACGTGTCGCTGACCCTGACTCAGATCGACGTAAATAAAGCGAACCGGATATTTGATTTTATGATACATAGCGGATGGATTGCCAAGGCCTGAGCTGGTGTGATTGTTTTGGAGCTTTTTTCCGACACGGGCTGGGTGGTATTTTGACTTCATGGGGCTTGCAAGACGCATGGAATGTAGCGAGAAGACATGGCTGGTGGTTGATTGACTTACACACTCGGGGTTGACCGTTCTCCTTTCAACAGAGGCCTGAGCTCGTTTCCAGATACGAGGAACAAGCTAGACCAATCCTGCATAGGAGCTGATTTCACAAAGCTGGAGCCTTGCCGATAAAGAAAATGTGGCTTAGACACGCCTGGCCTTGCAGATGATGACGTAGATCCCTTGTGGCGCACAGGCCCAGCTTGCCACCCCTCCCCCCCATAAGGGCAAGCTGGGTACGTTCACAGCTGAAAACTTGGTATTAATCGTTGGGAACATCCTCCGATCCATCCGACCATACCTTTGACTCTCATCAATCCTCTGTCATCAGTCCTCTGTCACTCCAACATGTCGACGACCGTTCACGTTCAAGGAATCTCGCCTGAGACCAGCGAGAAGGAAGTCCAGGACTTCTTCAGCTTTTGGTGAGATCCGGCAGCACGGGGTGAAGCGACGGTCCTAATATGAAGACAGTGGCAAGATTACCTCTCTGTCCATCACTCCTGAGTCCGGTGCTTCCGATGCGCCCAAGTCGGCGACGGTGACGTTTGAGAAAGAGACGTAGGTGCCGGCGACCATGCCAGGATGGCAGATGGTTTGAAGGGACCGAGACTGACTGTTCC